>Ga0209755_10009015_pt1 | contig 10578 bp, 7 predicted proteins | sample TergutCo191P1_FD_187301 | JGI IMG/M metagenome (GOLD analysis project Ga0209755, IMG submission 187301) | Cornitermes sp. P1 segment gut microbial communities from Petit-Saut dam, French Guiana - Co191P1 (SPAdes) (version 2) | ecosystem: Host-associated > Arthropoda: Insects > Digestive system >... | reverse complement strand
TGGTTGACCGTGCATCGTAATTCAGTTTGGATAAGAAAAACCATCTAGTTGTCACTTTTGTATTCTTTATTTCTCTTCTACTAGTTGCTCAACATATTTCGGGCACTTATTTGCCCATCATCAGCAGGTCGAGACTATACTTGTCTTTGATGTGTGGTTGACCGTGCATCGTAATTCAGTGTGGATAAGAAAAACCAACTAAATGTCACTTTTGTATTATTTATTTCTTTTCTACTAGTTGCTCAACATGTTTCGGGCACTTATTTGCCCATCAGCAGCAGGTCGAGACTATACTTGTCTTTGATGTGTTGTTGACCGTGCATCGTAATTCAGTGTGGATAAAAAAAACCAACTAGATGTCTTTTGTGTATTCTTAATTTCTCTTCTAATAGTTGCTCAACATGTTTCGACCAACCATGTGCCCATCATCAGGATTTGACGACTGCGTGATTTTATAGCCTCGTGTTGGTATGTGACGAGGCTGCAGGGAGTTTGTCAAGTCCGGTTGTCAGGTGGTGCGTCCATGCAAGTCCATGCATGTACGCACTACCTATCAACAGGACTTGACAACCTCCCTGCAACCACGGCACATACCAACACGAGACTATAAAATCACGCAGTCGTCAGCTCCTGATGATGGGCACATGGTTGCCCGAAACATGTTGAGCAACTATTAGAAGAGAAATAAAAAATACAAAAGTGACATATATTTGGTTTTTCTTATCCACACTGAATTATGATGCATGTTCAACCACACATCAGATTGGTATTGGAATTATTTGCTGACCTTGAGAACCAAGCATGTGGACAGTTATCAATTCTTCATTGCATCATGACTCATTTCAGTGTGCAGATGGGTATTACTTCTAAGCAAAAATTTCATAAGACATTGTTCTGTCAGACAATCATTTGTAATGTACAGGAATACTTGTAGTATTGTACCCTGTGCTGCACATGTTGAGACCTCTAAATTGTCAGGATGCCTTTTAAAGTGAATATACATACATGAAATTAAGAGAAACACTTATATGACAACAGTGTGATTTCCATGGCAACTGGCTGTGCCATGACTTAGGCAGTTAGTCGCTTGTCTCTCACGACAGAGGCCTGGGTTTGATCCCAGGCCAGCCCATGCAGAATGTTTGGTGGACAGAGTGGCAATGGTACAGGTTTTCTTACAAATGTTTTAGTTTTCCCAAGTCAGTGCCATTCCATCAACGCTTCATACTTGTATTTGTATTTCGCACATCTACCACCAACGCTATATAATCTTAACAATTAATAATATGGTTACTTTTAGCACTTCTCTTTTTCTCTCTCTACATAAATTTCCTACCCACATTGTCATAGCATATGCCGTTATTCTGTTTGGGATTTTTGGTACCCAAAGTGGCAATGGGACAGACTTTCCTTGGGGCAGCTCTGATATTGTTCCATCAATGCTCGATACTCATCCACCATCAGGCCTGCCATACTGGGTCCATTTGAGCTCAGAATACTGAGGGACTGGTTCGTAGTCCACTGTCAAAAGAATAAAGTTTTAGAGGAAAATGCTCTATCTTCTCTTTTGTAGCTGACCCACCATTTAGTAAACGCTCTGTTTTATGGCAAAAGCCTTACAATGTACAGTGGGACAATGCAGGCTGGCCTGATACATTGCATATTAAATACACATAGCTTGCAGATTTAATTTTTATATATGTTTCATTTAGGATGGATATTTTTGATGAGGTATGTTTCCAAAAGCAAAAATGTTGCATGTGTGCAGAAATTTAATAGATTCTTTACTACAGAGTTTCTCCTTAAAATTTCAACTGGGTTTAAATTGGTGGTGAAAAATAATAGTAGTTTAAGAGGCATATGAATTTCTCTTGCAGGGAGGATTACCTTAATGCAGAAATGCTTCCACCTAAGAAGAATAAAGAGAACTTCTACACCAACGTGAAATCTGCAGCTGAATCAGGATGGGACTTCTCTAGTCGGTGGTTCAGATCGAACAGAATGAATCAAGGTAAGATCAAGTTCTGACATACACTGGCTGACATGCATAGAAAATCGACTTGACAGAATCAGAAGAAGCCTTCTGGGCTGTTACATCATGTCGACTGACATATAGTGACTGGCCTGGAAAGCTTGTATCGTCAGCACCACTGTTGTGAGAACCTCAATCTCGCAATGGTAGAAGCTAATTCAATTATTTTTTTTTCGGCTACAAAAACCCTTTGACGCCTAACGACCACTATAGTGGTCGTACCGCACCGCTAACCTCTAAATGTTGCATTTTATATATTTATTCAACAAATATAGGTACTGAATATTTTAAACATGGTGTATACTCTCGTTTTTCCCCTTCAAAATGCAGTTTGTTTCATAATTCTAACGTATTTGGTTCCTGTATTATTCACATTTTATATACAGGGTGTGCCAAATTAAAAAAAAATAATTCCGGCCCCAAAAGGTTAAGAAATCTTCCTGGGTCTCGGTATATTTATTCTGTCAGATATTCCAGTTATCAAAGATATGTGATTATCATGTGTGATGGAACCGAAAGTGTTAAGCATAGCAACCAGTTACCAACATTTGCATGCAGCAGTGTTCATGTCTGTGCTCTTGCTGTACATATTGATAGTGTCAGTGCCTCAGTATAGCACTGAATGATGGAGTGATGGTAAACTGGAAAGAAAGTGGTCATTGCTAATTTTGAGGCACTATCCTGGCATTTGATTGGAAAGCCTGAAGAAAACAACTGAATATCTGTGTCAGAATAGTCAGTGTCGTAGTCAAGATTGATACGGAATACAAGTTAGAAGCATTACTGCTTGAGTCACCTTGTTTGCTCATGCTGCTCTTGTGTTATGTTACAGGAGATCTGCAAGACATTGATACAGAAAATATCATCCCAGTTGACCTGAACTCTTTTCTGTACTGGGATGCATTTCTCCTTGTAAAGTTCTACAACAAATTGGGTGATCTTGAAAAATCTCAGTATTATCAAAATGTGGCAGAACAATGGAAGGCAGCAGTGACAGCTGTACATTGGAATGAAAACTTTGGAACCTGGCTAGACTACGATATGCGAAATAACAAACCTAGAGAGTATTTCTACCCATCCAACTTGGCACCGTTGTGGACACTGTGTTATAATACAGTAAGATGTCTAATGAATTGATCTATATACTGCATTATGTCCATGAATCTTGACGTATTACAGGCACCGTGAAACACCTCCACATCACTCATGAATTGTTACATCTCTGACCTCCTGTGTCATTATCATTTGCACTACAGTGCTTTGTGGATGTTGAACTCTTCTAGGATTCTCCACCGTCCATGTCTGTCCTTACCTTCTGTCCTCCAATTTCTAACACTCACCTCTATAAAATGATTAGTCACAACATCAATCCATCTTCCTTTGGCCATTCCTACTTCTTTTTCATTTTGGAGTATAATTCATTATAAATTCTATTTGGCATTTCACAAAACTCACCAGGCTTTGTGCTTAGGTTCATAAGAAATGTTGCTCTTGGTAAAGCCATGACTGGCAACACAAAGCCCAATGGGAAATTTGAATTTAAGGGAACTGTGGCGCCTGTTATCACTCACTGTGATGCCTGTCATCATTCACTGTGGCGCCTGTCATCACTCACTGTGGCGCCTGTCATCACTCAATGTGGCGCCTGTCATCACTCACTGTGGCGCCTGTCATTACTCACTGTGGTGCCTGTTATCACTCACTGTGATGCCTGTCATCACTCACTGTGGCGCCTGTCACCACTCACTGTGGCGCCCGTCATCCCTCACTGTGTCGCCCGTCATCACTCACTGTGGCGCCTGTCATCACTCACTGTGGCGCCTGTCATCACTCACTGTGACGCCTGTCATCACTCACTGAAACCTGAGTAAACTGTATTTTGCAAAGTACGAGAAGTATTGAATGAAATTAAGATGTACAGTACAGGCATATAAAAACATTACAGAGTTATGAACCATAACTGAAAGCTGAAAGCGCAAAAACTGGTTTCAGATGACATTACTGCAGATATGTATAAAAATCAGATACTGGATACACATGGAAAACTGCGGGTAATTAAGCCATATTGACAAAACTGAAGCTGTTTGAGGAAATGCTGTAATTTGAATGTGCATGCCTGCCTGTGGTATTGTGTCTTACAGTGCACCAACTTGTTTCTTCTTGCAGGATAACACTGTAGTTTATATTTTAAGATTCAAGCCTACGGGATGTGACTCTTTGTTGTTGTTGTTGTTGTTGGGAACCACATGCCCGTCAACAAAAAGTCATATTCCAGAAGACCTGAATCTTCAGTAGTACCACTGTGAGAACCTCATATCTCATAATTTATATTTTCCAGTCACTTTCAGGACACTATGCCAGCAAAACAATAGAGTACATTAAACATGAAGGAATTCGGGTCTACCTAGGGGGCATACCAACATCACTGGAACAGTCAGGAGAGCAGTGGGATTTCCCGAATGCATGGCCACCTCTGCAGATCATTGTTATACAAGGTCTTATGTACACAAATGATGTAGATGCTAAAAATTTGGCTTATGAATTGGCACAAAACTGGGTATATGCAAACCATAAGGGTTATCTTGAAACCAACGAGATGTTTGAAAAGGTAAGGATACAATATTTTACTGCATTTGACCATACTTTATTTCTGTAGCATCAATAATACAAATGTGGGAAACCATGTGAACCTTTGAGTTCAGTGAATTACTAGCACCATGTAGCATAAGGTTCTGAAATGTTGTGTGCAAAAACATCTCCAAGTTTGATGTTTGTGTGACCATGCATCACTGATACAATAATTAATATACATGTAGACAACCAACTAGATGCAACAATAATAATTTTATTAATAATTTCAATCAGCTCAGCATGTTTCGGGCAATAATTTCGCCCATCCTCAGGAGCACTAGACTGTTTTTACAATTTGTGGTATAAAGCTCCAACGATGCTGCCTGCTGGTGACCAGGATGAGGTGGTCACCAGCAGGCAGCATCATCGGTGCTCTATGCCACAAGCTGTAAACAAAGTCTAGTGCTCCTGACAAAGGGTGAAATTATCGCCCAAAACATTTTGAGCTGATTGAAATTATTAATAAAATTATTATTGTTGCATCTACTTGGCTGTTTATATTATTGCATCTTAAAATTTACTGCTTCATTTGTTAAAGCAACATTTTAGAGAAATGTGAAATGAGAACACTGCAGTCATATGAAACTTACACATATACATATTGAATTTTTTGTTTATTGGACTGTGCATCATCTTGATAGTTGAATAAAAATAGACCAACTGATGTCACTTGCTTTATTTTTTGCTCAACATGTTTCGAATGCTAGTACATTCATCTTCAGGAGCTTGCGAATGTGTGTGGGTATACTGCTCTGGTTTGATGTGTGTTGGGGTTACGGTGTGGTTCGGCTGGGGTGATGTGGTATCCTTGTGCAGGCTGAGGCAAGTGACATCAGTTGGTCTATCTTTATTCAACATATATGTAGTGTTTAAAAAGAAGGCATCACATAAACTGTTTGCAGTTCTGAACCATACAGCACATGATCTGCAGATGCTCAGCAGTCAGCCATAGTATGTTTTGTTGCCACAGTGACCAGTGAAGAGCTGACTGAATCAGACTGCATAATACAATTATTTAGAAATACAGAATCCCCTGCCAGAGTTTGTTACTTGCTGATTCTTGGTGTATTTGATGACACTGTCAGTTGTTGATAGTATATACCATCATTACCCAAACTTTTTTGAGTCACAGAACATTCTGTAACTTAGAAAATATTTATGGAACTCATACAGTATGTTTTGTGGTCCCTCATTTATCAATTAAAACTGAGAGCAAAGAGCTCTCTTAGCAAACAAATAAAAGTTTCTTATGAAAATTCTTATATGAACAGTATCTTAAACCATGATAAAATGTGCTAAATTCAAATTTAATTTTTAAAAATCTTTGAATTTTGGGGGGTTTTTCATTTGTTTTCATGGAACACTATTCACACTCGCAGAACACCAGTGTTCTGTGGAACACAGTTTTGGAAACGCTGAAATGTAGTGTCAGATGAGATGAAGATTGGTTAAAAAATGAATCTGAAAGGACGAAGGCTGTGGCCATGGCATTAGTCTAAGCTTCTATTGCAGAAAAAATATATATATATTCATGACATTATTTCAGTCTTGCTGTAAAAGATTTATTACCTTCTTGCAGTTGAGACTATTGACCCCTTTGTATTTGGCATATTCATATATATATATATATATGATGAACTCTTGATAATCCTGGAATGTCACTGTTGTATTCACAGTACAATGCAGAGAATCCTGGAAAATATGGAGGTGAAGGGGAGTACACAGTGCAGTCAGGATTTGGTTGGACGAATGGTGTTATAATGCAACTGCTGAACACATACGGATCAGTCCTGACCTCAGAAAAGAAAAACCATACATACTGCAACTGTAAGAGACACAGACATAATGAAGTCACTACTCTGTTAGCCTGTGTAACACAGACACCAGTTACATCAGTTTGCTGTACCTGTACGAAGTTTGTTACAACAGATACAGTCAGTATGAGTAAATCTTACAGTCACATTGCAAAAACATGGTGGCGAGTATCACATACTGATTGGAATAAAAGTCTGAACACTCCAGTAGTTATATTTCTTTGTTAGGCTGGTGGTGGACAAAAATGTGACATTCACAAACTACACCCTATTTGTTGTACCTTGGTAATCCTTGATGGGGGTGGGGGGAACCAGGTAGGGCATTCATACCAAGGAGCCAAGTTCCTGGTACAGAATGTTTTGAAAGATATTATGCCCTTCAGTAAAGACATTTATATCTCCCACTCTAACATTCTGTTCACATTAGGACTTTTAAAATTACACTATACTGGTCTCCACACATTTTCTGAACCAGTACTGTGCAGGTGACTATCAGTAAATATTTTGCATACTTCATCAATAATTTCTTTTAACAACCAGTTTGTGAATGTCTTAATGTCTTGCCAGTGTGGAAGTTACGCTAGTTTTTAAGTTTTGATTTGTTTTGTTTCACTCACAGTCACACATAACCTTAACAGTTAACTGTAAACCAATCCAAATTGTGAAGAAACAAATCTGACTTTATTTCTGCTAATAGTTCAGCTTGAAATGTTGCCAAGAATTTATACTTGGCAATGTTTCAAATTCAGTCCACCATTATTTTCATTGATACACCGTGCATGTCGCCAATTCACTCAAATATCACACCAACCACTGCACCACGCAACGAAACACAGAATGCACATCAGTAACACGGCATTCTTCATAATATAATAATTATACAACACGGCATGCTACCACTACACCCAACTTATACAACGAATTAATGTGTGACCAATTCTAAAGTGACTTTAGCAAGGAAATTATAGCTCCCTGAGGATGGTCTTAGGACCGAAACACGTAGGAGCATTTTAATGTTTTAATGTGTGAATTTATAAATTTTATATATGTGCAGTGGTTGGTGTGATATTTGAGTGATTTAGTCCACCAATTTTTGTATAAAAAAAAGTAATACATGAAGCTTCATAGCTGCTGTCAAAGCATGCAGTCCAGTCCAAACAATTCCAGTCTGCAGGACTTTTATTACAAATTTATTATAATAAATAACATTTTAAGACAATTCATAATAAAATTAGAAATTCATCTAAGAGTGAAATTCACACAGTTGTGACTGTTTCAGGAAATGGCCACTACTTCGAGACCGAGAAGAATTTTTTAAATTTGTATTCAAGTTGTGACACGTTCACTTGAAGTTGAATTAACATCACAAAAAATATGAAGCACTTAACATTTCACTTACAAGTCACTTTGAATTTGTACAAGCAGTATTGAATGTGTGTGTACTACAATTGTTGTATCCAAATCTGGCAAGATCCCTGGTCACCACGTTGAAGCTAACTGTCATCCTACCCTGTGATCGAACACGGGTCACTGAAAGTGGAAAATCAGATCCTCATCAGAATTCATCATTCATCAGCTTCACTATCTACCTGTAAGAATTACAGATGTGTACAAAACAATGTGCTGCAGTATTGGACAGTCAACAGACTGACAGGTTAGGTAAAACAACCCTGTTCTTGGTGGGTGAAAACTTTAAATTAAGTTTGAAGTTTTGTGTGTGTGTGTGTGTGTGTGTGTGTGTGTGTGTGAAGGGAGGTGTAATTTTGAACTTTGTTCACTGTCACAGTTTATTAAAACCATTCAGTTTATAAAGTTTGACGCACTTCAGGCACGTAGCGTTTGATAGCAAAACCTACTTTGGTTGGTCCTGTGTCACAGGCAGTATCAGACCATGATACAGTTCCTGAATCATAGTGGTTTTAATGAACTGTGAGAATTGATGAATTCCAAAATAACATTTTTAATTCAACAGTTAGAGTCTGAAGTTTGAAAAAAAGCACAAATTAGCATTGTTCAGCGCCACATATCCCACTACTGAACAGTGAAGAATGAGATATTGCTCTACTCTCTCAGTCACACTGTGGCAACTTGCTGTGTCTTTCCAGTAAGAAGAATCGTATCTATCAAAAAGCAAAATGACCCCTTAATAAATAAATCTGCCAAGAGAAAATGTATTTGCCCATATGCAAGATAATCCCCAAGTAAAACATGTCTGTTGAGTAAAAATATTTGATTGTTGGTCTCATGCAGTTATAACACAAAGCATGTTAGATTTGACATACTGTTCCCTTTACAAACCAATGTCACTCTGTCCATCTTCCATGATTTTAGCATGCTTTGACATTTTGACATGCCTACTCAATATCAGCATGAACTTGACATTATAATTTTGTCTGATCTCATTTGGATATAGCTGGCAATTTTAACAATCTTCTCTGCATGATCTGTCATTTTACTGACATAATGAAACACAGAAACAAAGTAGAGCACTCAGGATGCCATGTTCTCTCTTTCATCTACATCCATGATGATGTGGTCATGCATGCTTTGGTTTGGCTTAGCACAGTGCACCTGAGTGCCTCAAACACGATTTCAAGAAGACCCCACATATTTAAACACAAAGTTTCCCTTGCATATAGGTAAATACAGTATAATGTCACACAACAGATAGTTTACTGACTGTATATCTGTGCCCCAGCCCCAATTAAAACCATATGCAACTATTATGAAAGGTAAAGGTAAAGCAGTCCTGTTACAGGCCTGGAGTGGTCCAGAGGATTGCAGGAAGTTAAGGCTCCCAGATTTCGTGACAACGGCACAGGATAGTGGTAAGGTTGTCAGCCTTACGCAACGGCCGCCTTACCCCCAGGAAATACTCCTAGTACTCATTTCTGTTAGAGGTTGAGTCGACCCCAGGACCATAGTGCAATCGGAAGGATTTTATGTCAATGAAAAATCCACTGACACCAGCTGGGATCGAACCAGCGACCTTCCGACTTGTACCACAGCACCTTAACCACTGTGCTACCGCGGTCCCCTACGCAACTATTATGTCACGATAAATGTCGAATAAATTAACTAATTCATACATTCATAATACTACCCAATATGAACTTAGTGCTTCCACTTTCAGAGTAGAAGATACAATTAGGAGTATTCTCTGAAACATTGACATTCAACTACCAAACTACACGGTATCACAACCAACAAAGTTAAAATACACATGAATATGACTGATTAAGGATCATGTACCACATTTGGAAACTGATGGTGCTGATGCTGTCGATCCAAAATTGTAATAAATATATGTTCAGATGTGTGACACATGATGCCAAATTCATCAGTATCCAGAGTATATTATGTACTACCTTAGGGGCTACCAAAAAAAAAACACACAGAAGATAAAATGTAATTGAATATTTATAACGTTTATTTATAATCAGAAGGTATTATTGCATTGCAAATGTTTCTCAAACTGTTAAAAAACACTTTCAAGTACTAAATCTCCCTAAACAAAATCCACAACAAGGAACACAAACATAAAAAGGTAAAAGAAAGGTTAAGTTTTGCCGTTCCACTTCCTGAGGGCATATATGGGGTGTCAAAGCACAGATGCACTTATTCTTCATTTTGGCAGTAGATGGAGGTGGATAGTCAACTGCACCCCTGGACAGAACACTGATAGCCATCGAATAATTGGCTGGGTGGGCCCCAGAGCTGGTCTGGACATTCTGAGATGAGAAAAATCTTTCCTGTAATGGGATTTGAACCCTGGATCATCCAGCCTGTAGCCTTGTCACTACAGTGACCCTTAGTTCCATATTCGTTAAGTAAATTTCATTCTCCATAAAGACCAATTTTAGTTACAACAATTACTATTATTATTATTGTTGTTCTTGTGGTTATGGTTATTGTTGTTTTTGTTATTGTTATGGTTGTTGTTTTTGTTGCTGCTGTTGTTGTTATAGCCACCTGTGTTAAAGTGTGCTCAATAGGTTGTCTGTTCAGCCTGTTCCAGGAATGTAACTGGAACAGTCTAGGAGTGACAGAGGTAGAAAGTTCCTCAACTGTGTATGCCACCCATGAGAGCATTGGCAGGTG
>Ga0209755_10009014_pt1 | contig 10578 bp, 6 predicted proteins | sample TergutCo191P1_FD_187301 | JGI IMG/M metagenome (GOLD analysis project Ga0209755, IMG submission 187301) | Cornitermes sp. P1 segment gut microbial communities from Petit-Saut dam, French Guiana - Co191P1 (SPAdes) (version 2) | ecosystem: Host-associated > Arthropoda: Insects > Digestive system >... | reverse complement strand
TTGTTTCTTGAATATGAGACAGGCGAGAGAAAATTGTTTGATGTATCTCCGTATATAAAGGGTTCTTGGTACAGCGAACTGAAAAATAAAGATTATTTTAAAAGCGTACGCATAGTAAATAACGGTTGCGGAATAGAGTGGGCAAATGGGCAAGACATTGCTCCGCATGAGCTTTATGAAAACAGCGTCAATCATTGAAAAACGCCGACCCAGACGTTGTCCGTGATTTGCTCATAGGCTTAGACAAGGCATTCCCAGACCGAGCCGAATTCCGCCACGCCGAAGGCAACAGCTCTGCTCATCTTAAAGCGAGTGCGGTTGGCTCAAGCGCAACAATAATTGTGAATGGCGGCAAACCTGTTCTCGGAACATGGCAGGGTGTTTACTTCTGCGAATTTGATCCGCCGAGGGAGAGGACTTTTTTTGTGAAGGTGGTGAGGGGGGAGTGATTGTTTTTCGCCAGTTATTTTCTATTTTTTGGGTAAAGGAGTTTTACGCCACGTAAGTGCAAAATATTATTGTCAATTAATCCTGAGCACGTGGAGAATATTTTGAATGGCTCTAAATTGTTTGAGTTTAGGAAAAGTCGCTGTAAAAAAAGAACACTCCTCTAAGAGGTTTGTGTTCCTACAGGTTTTGTGCTTTCTACATCAAAGTCTTGATCGGTTAATTCGGAGTGTAAACGCTTGTTTTGTAGCAGAGAGAGGATATCATCTAAATTATCTTTTGTCAAAATAATTTGATCCTTATTAAATTGTATACCCCAACCTTTCATTTTATTTAATCGCTTTAATCTACGTAAAAAATTTTGATCTTTATAAAAACCTAAGTTCTCTATTATTGCAATCTTTCTTAGGTATCTTTGATTATCACCAACTTTTTGTATAAGAACATCAGTATTAACAAACAAATTTAAATTTTCTACCTCTTTATAGAAAATATCAGCTTTATTTAGCATGCCAACTCTGTAGTTTAAGCCTCTTTCAAACTCTTTTTTAGAAAGAATAAAAAGATGTTCGTTATAGTAAAAAAAGTCAACCATACTAGATATGTTAAAAATGTTTTCATCTTCTATGTCTTCAAAGCTATTTCCTGTGAAAAGTAACGGAATAAGCCCTTTGCTTTGTTTTAACTTCCAACTTTCTGGCAAAGTTTTAAATCCAATGACTTGAATGCCATTGGTAGTTCTTAGTATAATTAAGTATGCTTTAGATTTTATAAGTTCATTAATGCCTTCAATAATATCTTCTTCAGGTTTTAACCTCGTTAGCTGTTCAAAAATCTTGTAAAAATCCGTCTCTTCATATACAATCGTTCGAACTAAATCTTGTTCAGGTTCTGGGCAATCATAAGAATATTCTTCAACAGTGTTTGAATTGCTAATATGTTGTAAAATTATTTTTCTTAATCGTTGTTCAAGACGTTCCTCAATGGGAACATATTTGATTGAGTATTGTGATATGCGATCACGTTTATACTCTTTTACGACAGCAAGCGTAACGTTTGCATTTTTTAAGTCAAGATTCTTAAGGCTAGGCAAAAGCATCTTCGTTGAAAGAACTTGGTTCTTCATTTTGTATCTCCTCTTTTTGGGTTATAAGATATATGAATCGTGTAAGATTTTTAATGTAATATATCTCTTCACTTTTCATATCGTATTTACTTAATACAATAGTTTCATGTATTTTACAATCATATTCGTATTCTAAATCATACAAATTATACCCGATTATGAGTAATATTGGATTCATAAATACAGCTTTACTTCTTATCGTTAATAAGCATAATAGTAGCAAAAAAATAGCAAGCGATAAAATGTTCTCTGTTTTTGAAAGGTCAAAACCTAAGAATGGAATAATATAAGGTATAGTATAGCTAATCAAATCAATAGAACGGTTCTTTACTTTTATGATTTTAATAGGCATATTACCTCGTTTCATCTTTTTAACAATGAGAAGTAGCAAAATTACACTTAAAGCAGAAGCGGCAAGCATAATATAAATTGCAATTGGATGTTTAAAATTACGAAATCCATCAAAATCAAAGTCATTAACGCTTAACATTAAAAATAATGGTGAATATGCACTTATGAATAACAGTATTGATGTAAATAATCTAGGCTTCATTTACACATCTTTTTGTTTATAAATACATTCTGTTGCATTCTAAATTATCTCCATAATTTTACGGTTTAGGTTTAACCAATCTTGCTGTTGTTTGTAATCTGGCATTATAGTTTTAATTCTTGCCCAAAAATTTGCGGTATGATTTTTATACACGATATGACTTAATTCATGAATAACTACGTAATTAATTGCTGCCATAGGGCACATAATAAGTCGCCAGGAAAAATTTAGATTATTCTTTGTGCTGCAAGAACCCCACTGACGCTTCGCTTTTGACAACTTAATGTCAGTAAATTTAACTCCCATCAAGTCCGAATATTTTTCTGTTCTTTCTAAGATAGTTTTTTTTGCTTCATTCTTAAGCCACGTGATAACATCTTCTTTTGTGAAAGAACGGGGAATTAAAAAATTAGCATTTGAAATTCTAATATTATTACCATTGTCTAATATGATTGTAAATAAGTTGCCCAAATATAATAGACTTTCGCCATTTTCAATAATAATTTTACTAATCTTTTCTTCGAAAAGAAGAACCTTATTTTGTTTTTCTAATATCCATCGCTCTTTGCGTTGAATATAATTGTAAATTATACAATCTTCTATCTTGTTTGGAGCTCGGACAATTAAATTTGCTTCACTATTTATTATCAGTGCTATATTTTTTCTATTGGAACGAATTATCGTATAAGGAATATTATTCATATATCACTCTATTAAAAATGATTACATCCAAGATCAAGAATTTTTTGAGCTATTTCTTTACGTTTATCAAAAATGCTTGGAATATGAGCTATTAATTGATTTATTATATAAGTTCTCAATGTATTTACCGAACCAATATTCTCCCAAAAATTCACTATTTTTGTATCGCATTTTAAGCGTTCTAAAACATCATTTGTAATATCCTTCAAGGCATTAAAAGATTCTTCTGGAAGTTCAGAGAAATCTTTATCTCCAAATAATTCTTTTTTTATCAGAGCAAAAAATGGCATTTCGTGTTCTGGTTCGTATCCATATGTTTTTTCACGCTTGCGACCTTCTACAACATCTTCACGAAGCTTTGTGAGTGCAACTTTCAACTCGAGCCAATTATCTTTAAATATTTTCAAAAGTTCTTCTAGTTTTTCACTTAATCTTGTGTAGAATTCTGGATCTTTTGAGATATTGACATTGATATACTCTCGAATAGCATACTTTATTTCATCGCAAGTCGCTCTGTCACTTTTTGAATCGTTATTCATTCCAATAAGAAAATTCTCTGAAAGTAGCGATATCGGCTCAATTTCAACATTTACGCCTTTAACATCTAAATAGTTCTCTATGATTGCACGAATTTTTTTACTTGCATCTTTCATTGAAAAATAAGAATTACGACATCTCTTTGCTATTGATTCTCGTATGAATGAAAGAGATTTAAATGTATCGCTATAATTCAAAGCTGCAGGATTTGGTAAAACTCGGTCAAAAAGTTTCATAAATATGACAAAAAATGAATTAAATTTATCTCGCAATTTATCATCTGCAACTAATTCCTCAATTAAATTCTGAGGATTGTCTATGGATAAGCTGGAATCACTTATAAATTGTAAAATATTATTATATGCATTATTCAGAGAATCTATATCTTGTGAAGAATCTTTCAAAGCTGCCATTGTTGCTTCAATATCAGGGTCTGCATATTCCGAAAGAGCTTCTCTTAGATGATTGGTTACGCCTACATAATCAACGATATAACCGCATTTCTTATCAGCACCATAAGTTCTGTTTACTCGAGTGATTGCTTGTAAAAGCGTGTGATTTCTAAGTACCTTATCTAAATACATAACTTGCTCTATTGGAGCGTCAAATCCAGTAAGCAACATTGCAGTTACCACAATTATACCATAATTTCCATCTCCGCCTTTTTCTCCCTTTTCGCCGAAAGGAGCTTTAAATCCATCAATAATAATTTCATTTTCATTATCGTTGGCAAATGTTTTTAAATGAGGTTCGTCATTTAGAGCGGTTGAAATTATGCAGGCAGTTTTGAGACACTCAAGTTTTTGTATGTCAACGCAATTTGGATTTGACTGTTTCAATTCGCTAATTTTTTTAGGCAATATTTCATCTATTGCTTTTTTATAACGTACTGCAGCTTCTTTACTAACTCCTACTACTTGTGCTTTAAATCCATTTGGAAATACCGCATTAATATAATGGTCTATCATATCTTCAGCTTTCTTAGCAATTATTTCAGTCGCTTCAAGATAGCCTTTGGCAGTATATTTGCCCATAATTTTTATCTGTTCTTCTGTTTCTACGAGCTTAAAGACATCCTCAAAATCGCGATTCATCGCATTTTTATCGGTAATTTTGCTATCAGTAGCTCTGCCTTCGTACTTAATTTCAACAACAACTTCATCTTCTACGGCTTGTCGCATTGTATATTGATCTATATAGCCTCCAAATGTTTCTAGAGTTTTGGTTATTGGAGTTCCTGTAAATGCTATTTTCACGGCATTTGGCATACTACGCCACATATTGGCAGCAAGATTAGAATATTCACTGCGATGAGCTTCATCAATCATCACTAGAATTTTATTACTTTCATTTAAAATCGGGAAAGTTTCATTTGTATTTTCGGTAAATTTATGAACCATAGCGATAGATATATCACTAGATGTATTTTTCAAAAGAGTTTTTAAATGTTCTATGCTATCTGCAGGAGTTACAGTATAACGTATAGCACTACTCGTCTTATACAATTGAGATTGTAAATCTTTGCGGTCTATGAGCAATACAATTTTATAATCGTGTAAATCTTTCGAGTTAAACATTTTACGAATAACAAACATCATTGTTAAGGATTTGCCGCTACCTTGTGTATGCCATAAAGTTCCACCAGTTTTGTCTTTTCGAAGCCTTTCTATGATTTTGTAAGCTCCACGATATTGCATATAACGAGGTACGATTTTTTTAGTTCTACCTTTATTATCTTCAATGAATACTATATAATTTTGAACAATATCTAAAAGCCGAGAAGGTTCAAGCATTCCTGCAACAAGCAACTCTTGGCTTGCTGGAGTGCCATTTGCATTTATATCTGACAATTTTAATGGATATGGATCTTTCCACTCAATAAAATGTGAAGCGTTACCTGTAATACTTGAGTATCTTGCAGAATGATAGTCTGTTACGATGACTAATTGATTGTAATAAAATAACTCAGGGACTCCTTCGCTTATTTTTGCTCCTCGTCTGTCTTGATAACGGAGTAGTTGTTCTATTCCTTCTGCTATTGGATCTGCAATATCTGGCGCTTTGCATTCTATTACAACAAAAGGTAATCCGTTAACAAATAAGACTATATCAGGAATGATATGTTCTTCTTTACCTGCTAATCTCACTTTAAATTGACTTATTGCGAGAAAACTATTTTTTGAGTTATTTTTGTTGAAGCCATCTACATCTTCCCAGTCTATGATTTGCACTGGGCGACTAGTTTCGCCAGTTTCTTCACAATCGGCAGACATGCCAAGATTATCAAACATTTTTATGTTATTTTCTAATAATTTTGTTGATTGGAATGGATATGTTTGCATCTTAGTACAAAGATCATTAATTTGTGCATCGGTTAGCCAAGTATTAAGTCGTTTTATTGCGGCTTTGAGTTCTTTTTCAATAATAACTTCAGCAAGACTTTCTCGCATACTTGTAGCAGGATCGTTTTCTGATGCTTTGTCAAGTCTGATGGTTTTCCAACCGAATTTTTCAAGTTGGTTTAGTAGTGGGGTTTCCACATATTCAAATTCCGAAGGTCTTCCGCTCATTTTATATACGCTCCTTTAATAATTTATCAACTTTTACTTTGTTAGTGAGTAAGTCTTGCATAAGCCCACTTTTAATATTTTCTAATTTCACAAGATAATCACGCTCAGATTGTATTTTATCATCAGCTGTGGTCAATTGATTAGCAATTTCAATTTGCGTACTCAATTTAGGCGAAATACGAAGAATCATATTCTCAATGTCATTTTTATTTACTGCTAAAAATGTTGTTCCTTGACTTACCAAGTGTAGTTGTTTAATTGATTTTTTTAAAAGATAATAAGCATAAGTCTTATCAATTCCCCAGAAATTAATTGTTGCCAAACCACGACCAATACAATAATCTTTATTTGCAATGTTCACATCTCCAACTGGCGCTCGAACACTAATAAGTAAAGCCCCGACAAGTGCAATTTTTTTAGGTTGAGTACACCAAAAAATTTCTTGCGGATTCTTATATCCAAACTCGCCATTGCCTTGTAAAAAAGCAATCCCATATCCATCACTATTTACAGACATATTATTAGGAGATTGTCCCATTTTAACTTTCGCAACTTTTTTAAGTAAAATATTTTTCCCTTTACTTAATAAATCTTGCATAAGCCCTTGTTTAATCATTGTATATTTCTCTATTATAGCGCAAGTTTTTTCAATTGCCTCATCAATAGTCATCAAAATTTCCGCAATTTTTTTCTGTTCAGTAAGTGATTTTGGATAGTGAACTTCTATTTTTTCGATATCTCTTGGATAAATGTGAGGTTGTGCAAGTCCAGTTTGCATTCTAAATATTTGTTGCTGTCTTCTTAATAATTCATAGTATAAATATTCTTGGCAATAATTCCAAATAACTGTTGAACAATCTGTTGCGAATATTTTTGTTTTGTGAAATCTAACTGCGCCAGCATTTGCACCAGAAGCACTTATTGTTATACATTTTTCTAACCTATTATAAACGTTATGCACGCCAGCATAATCCAGTCCTCCAGCAACAACTGGATATTCTCCATCGCACATAGAAGTTGATGTTAATGTGGTTCCTTTTCTTACAAAACCATTTAAAGTTTTATTTGTCCATTTACCCATCAATATACCCCAACTCTTTCAAGAATTTATTAAGCTTTTTCTCTGTCGCAGAACGACAAGCAAGTAATTCTTTTGATGAAGTATAATATTTATCCCATAATTTACAAACAGCATTTACGGTTTTATCAACTTCTGCAGCTAAATATTTGTCCAGTTCATAAATTAACCCCTCATAAAGCAGTTGCATTACTAGCTCTTCGCATTGTTCTGTGGTTAATTTCTCGCGGATTGCATCAATCTTTTTTTGTAACTCATCTGTTTTTTCTCTAAGTTTACGATTTAGTAGATTCTTTTCTTTTTCTAGATATTCAATATGTTTTAAATGATCTTTAGCTTCAGCTGTATTTTGATTTTTCAAATAATTCTTAACTTCTTTTACGGTAGGTTCTTTAACTTCGGCTTCTTCATTTTCGTTCGAATCATCATCATCGCTAATATCAATATCGATACTAGCAACATAATCTCTAAGATTATTAATAGCAGAATCTACATCATCTTCAAAAGTTTGTTTCATTACAAAATCTTCGGCAAAATGTTCCCTTGCAATCTTTTCATCGCTAACAAGAGCGGCAACAAAACCTTCTACGCTAATGGTCTTGAAAACATTTTTAATTTTAATCATCTCTTTTACAGTTATTTTTATATCTTTACCATTCTCAGATCGCTCAATATCAGTGTATTCTCGAATAGTATAGCTATGATCCCACCAATTTGCAAAAACGCCAATACATTGAAACTTATCTAATATTTCAACAGGTTCAAGGATTTTTACCAATTCAGATGTATATTTACGTTGAAAATCATATATTTCTATTTTTTCTTTAATGAGAGCAACTTTCGCTTTCGCCTTTTTCCAAAATATTTCTAATTCAGCAAACATTTTGATATTTGCCTCTTTAACTCCTTGGTGTTCATTAATACTAATTTTTTGTTTTATTTTAGCCTTATCAGAACAATCATCGTTAAAAATTGAATAACCATCTTTTTGATTTGTAAAAATATCTTTTGGCTTAATATCATATCTTGCCAATAATTCATTCAGGGCTTTAATTTCTGAATTTGGCACACCACCAGAAATATGTGCTCGTACATCATGTGGCTCTTGCTCAGGAGCATTATCTACATAACGACGAATATTCAAATTGCTATCATTGCCCTTCTCATCAAGAATTTCATTGATATCAACAATCCTTGAATATCCAGGCAATTCTTCTATCTTGTCAAAAATCCAAACTATTTTTTCAATATCTTCTGGACGTAGATAATTTTGATTTTTGCCTTCACCAAATTCAGCATCGGCATTAATTATTAATATTTTCTTCTTTAGCTTACTTGGTTTATTTTTATTGATTATTAACAAGCATGTAGGTATTGTAGTTCCATAAAATAAATTCGGAGGTAAACTTACTATAGCTTGAACTATATCAGGAATATCTTCAAGAATCTTTTTGCGAATTTCTTTTTCCTTACCGCCACGAAATAAAATGCCATGTGGCATAACAGTAATCATCATGCCATCATGTCTCGTGCTTGCAATCATATGTTGCACGAACATCAAATCGGCTTTCTTGCCTGTTTGTGGTGCCCAGCCGTAACAAAAACGATTTTGGCAAAGCATTTTTTCATTTTTAGCATAATTCTGTGAAAATGGAGGATTGGCTAAAACTCGGTGAAATTGCTTTACTGTCTCGTTGTTTTCTCGCCAATGCGGTTCTTTTAGCGTATCTCCATGTTGAATATCTGCATCTTGAATATCATGCATAATCATATTCATTTTGCAAATCGACCATACAGTAGCCGCATCATCTTGTCCGAAAAGAGCGACATTGTTTCCATCGCCACCTTGCTCCTCTATATATTGCTTACTATGAATTAACATACCACCACTACCAACGGTTGGGTCATATATTTCCATTCCTTCTTGAGGCTTGATGAGACGTACCATCAGTTGAACTACTGGCGAAGGAGTATAGAATTCGCCTCCCTTTTTTCCAGCGGAATCGGCAAAATTCTTTATCATGTATTCATAAGCCGCACCTAATAAGTCTGGAAATACAAAATTATCATTTGTAAGTTTATGCTTATTAAAATGGTTGATAAGATCGACTAGTTTTGAATCGTCAATTATTTGCTTAGATTTAACTTTTTTTGCAAAATCAATATTACGCAATACTCCGTCAAGTTCTGTATTTTCGGTTTCAATTTTTAATAATGCACGTTTCAATTTGGATGCCACTTCTGTTTTTAAATGTAAAATACCAGTCCAACCATTACCGTTGTCTTCGCACTCCCAGCGAGCTTCACGCGGAACAAAGAATGTTCTGCCGTATGAAGTTTTGTCTTCAAGATACTCTTCGAGTTGTTTTTTAGATAATTTACTATAAAATTCATCCTCTAGTAGCTTTCGTTTTAATGCAAAGTTATCAGAAATACGCTTAAGAAATAACATGCCAAATATGTATTCTTTAAATTCAGAGGCATCCATTTTGCCACGTAAAATGTCCGCAGCTTTCAATAAATGATTTTCCAATTGTGATATTGTCAGTTTAGCCATTGGAACTTCCTTTGTTTGGCACAAAAATTTCCTTGTTTAATAAAGGAAAAACGCTAATTTCATTTATATAAAAACGCATAGGTGCAGCTAAATATACAAAATATGTCAACAACTGTTGACGGATTTTGTTTATTTGGGGCGTTACGGGGTGTCCCCGTTCTGGGGGCAGCAGAAAACGCCACAGGCGGTTGTAGCGTGGGGGATTTGTTTCCCCCTTTTTATCATATTTCAACCCAGACCCTGCCCCAAAGACTTGAAAAATCTCTAAATCCCATCCTCAACATCAAACTTCAATTTCACACGCTTCTCTATATCTTCCGCACTCGGCAATGTATCTATCAACTCCTCTGGAACAAAATCAGATAGCTTGTATTCGCTTACGCCGATAGGCTTGTTTATGTCTTTCAACGCATATTCTGCAGTTAACCTATCCTTCGTTTTGCAAAGCATAATTCCGATAGTTGGATTGTCGGTTTCGTGCTTCAAAATATCATCAATGGCAGATAAATAGAAATTCATCTTTCCTGCATACTCAGGCTTAAACTCAGTGTTTTTTAACTCAATTACAACAAAACAACGCAACTTTATATTATAAAATAAAAGATCAATATAATAGTCCTTCTCGCTAATTTCAATATGATACTGATTTCCGACAAAAGCAAACCCTGTGCCAAGTTCCATAATGGTCTTTGCGATATTGGCTACCAATTCCTGCTCAATCTCACGCTCAATGATTCCTTTGCGTTTTTCAACAAAATCAAAAATATAAGGGCTTTTTAGCGATTCTTCCGCTAATTCGCTAAACGGAGACGGCAATAATCGCTCATAATTCGTCGTTTTTTCGGCTATTGCCTGCCTTTGATACAGTTTAATTTCAATTTGATGCGTCAAAACCGTATTATTCCAGCTATTTTCTAGGTTTTTCTCAATATACCATTGCCGTTCTGTTTCGTCTTTAATTTTTGAAAGTAAGGTCAAGTTATTACGCCATGGCAAAAGTGCAACACC
>Ga0209755_10009013_pt1 | contig 10580 bp, 8 predicted proteins | sample TergutCo191P1_FD_187301 | JGI IMG/M metagenome (GOLD analysis project Ga0209755, IMG submission 187301) | Cornitermes sp. P1 segment gut microbial communities from Petit-Saut dam, French Guiana - Co191P1 (SPAdes) (version 2) | ecosystem: Host-associated > Arthropoda: Insects > Digestive system >... | reverse complement strand
GTTCCAGTATCCTTTTTGAATGGAGAGGTACTCCCTGCCATCACGCTTTTGAATGCTTAGATACAAAATGCTTACCTCCGCGCTCAAGATAAGGTCATTATATCACATTAAGCATAATTAAGCAAGTGAATATATTGTTCAAAGTCGCAAAAAAATGCCCGAAAGGGCTGAGTTATCTATACTTTCTGTTTTCTCATCTTTTCATTGCTGCAAAACTACCGAGAAATAGGCTTCATAGTATAAAAATATTGCGGGTTTTGTATATTATTACAAAATATGCAAAAGTCATTTGAAATATGTACGTAAATTCATTATAAATTTACAAAAACTTCCTTGACAAATAGGGTGTTTTAATTATTTAATGGTAGGAAGTTAAAATGAGTAAGCTCTAATTAATTACGATTTCTGATGACTGGGTAAAAAGAAAGAGTCAGAAGGAGCGGTTTGCTACCCTGAAAAGGGAGGCAGAAGAGAGGTGGGTAATTTAGAAAAGTGACATGAAATGGCACGAAAGAGAACCGCAACTCAGTATAATGCGGCTGAAAATGGGGATTCGCAACCCCAGAAGAAAGGCGGCAAAATATTTACACAGGAGGAAAACAGTTTGAAGAAAAGACTTCTATCAGCAGCATTAGTGCTTGTGCTATTATCTTCACTTATAATGCCGGCAGCGGCTGCTGAACGTACTTTCTCTGACGTTTCAGGCCACTGGGCAGAAGACATAATCACCGCTGCCTACGAAAGAAATGTCATTGACGGTTTCCCCGATGGCACATTTAGGCCAAATGCCACAGTTACCCGCGCACAAACCGCAGCTTTGCTATCAGGTTTTTTCGGTTTGACAGCTAGCGGAACGGTGGCGTTTACTGATGTAACACCTGGCGATTGGTTTTATGACGCGGTAGCTGCTTTAGTGTATGGCGGATATGTGACCGGCATAGGCGATGGTACTTTTAGGCCTAACAACAACATCACCAGGCTGCACGTACTCTTGATTCTAAGCAGAATTTTGGGTAGTCCTGAGGCGGACGACTTGAATGTGCTCAATAGGTTTGCTGATGCCAATCAAGTGCGGGATGCTAGTCAAGAGTCAGTGAATGCTGCGGCATTTTTCATCGGCTTGGGTGTTTTGCGCGGGTTTGATGACCAAACCCTGCGTCCGAATACCAGCATTAACCGTGTGGAACTGCTTGCGTTAATGTTTAGGATTTGGGACTTGATTGAAGACGGCACCATCTCGTTTGAAGGAATGCCTGAACTGGAAGAGGAATATGTCCCGCTTGCACCGGCACCAACTCCAACTCCGGCTCCACCGGCGCAGGATCCGGGAGCAACGGTGCCGGCAAGGCCTGTTTTGACTGTGCCAGATGTACAGCCTCCACAAAACATGTCACGTGCCACAGGCTGGGATCATGTCGTAAACGCCGGGCGTTTCACAATGTATGTATTTAGCACCCGTGAAGATGCAAATGCGGCAACTGTTGCGACAGCTCGGAGTTTAGCAGTTGCATGGGCGGAGTTCCCAGCGACAGGCGAGAGAATAAACACGGACCCAAGGATGATAACTTTTGAAGGACATGAAGATTCAGAGTTTCTGCGTGATTTGCCGGAAGGCTGGACACCGGCAGGCTTGGGTGCATCTGCTCCGGCACTTGGCTCAGACCAAGGTAGAAACACCACGAATCTTGTTCCAGGGCAATACCTAATCCGTGTTATCGCACATCCAACGGCTGAAGCAGCAGCGGGAGGTACTCAGCCCTCCATCAGTGCTGCACCCCCTGCGGCAGCAAATCAAAGCTGGTTCAATATAGCTATGGGTCCGGATGAACTCAGAGCTTATATTGAAAGCCGGATAGATGATGTCGGAACAACGCTGCGCATAGTTGACGTCCGCAATAACACAGAAGCCAGGGACGAAGGCTGGCTATGGGGCACGGATGTTGCTTTTGCAGGAAATGTAGGAGGTATTACCCCCCACGAAGCCAATCTCCTAGCCCCCGTTGGAGGAGATACGGCCCGCAGAGGCGAAATCACATTGGTAGTTTACTGACGAGGTGGCGGACGCACCGTAGGTGCGTCACAGAACTTCAGAGAACTCGGTTACAGAGTTATTGATGGTCAAGGCGTCAACCAGTTAGACTTCGGCTTGCTCTATGGCAACCCTCCGTTTATGGCTGGCACAGCTTTTGAAGATTTCCGTGTCCGCGACTTAGCGTTCCACCTAGAAGACACCCCTCTCACCGGAAACGGCAACATTGCCAATGCAGCTGTGCCTACTCCGGCAGGCTTTGGCGACTTCACTGCGCCGGCAGGCTCTATATCTTGGCGCAACATACCCCATGCGAGCTTCAGGGTATGGGTATTTGAGAGTGAAACAGAAACAGATCCGGCCAATGCAATCGCTTACTCAGACATAATTGCGCCGTTGGCTGTAGATGTTTGGTCAGCAGCGAACTCAACCCACAATGCTAGGGTAGTATTCAATATTTATGAACTCGGTCTGGATGACGGTAACTACTGGGTGCGAATACAAGCACTAGCGGAGCAAAATAATCCCGTAAACAACCTAACTCCTGCTAGATATTGGGGTGAGGATTCCCCAATCAGCGCAGAATTTGCAGAAATCACTGTACTGCCGGCTATGACTATGACGGCTGTACAGAATCCGTCGGGCATGTCACGAGCTACCGGCTGGGATCATGCAGAGGGTGCGGCATCATATGTTATGTATGTATTCGATTGCCGTGACGCTGCAAATGAAGCAACCGTAGCAACAGCTAGAAATTTAGCGGTTGCAAGTGCAGCATTCGCAGCCACCGGTGAGAGAATCGCCACTGACATGAGGATGATTACTTTCACAGAGTTAAATGGCTCGGGCGCAGTGCGTACCTTGCCGGAAGGTTATACACCTGCGGGTCTAGGAGCATCTGCTCCGGCAGCAGGCTCTGACAGAGGCCTTAACACAACAAACCTCAGGCCCGGCCAATACATAATCCGTGTAGTTGCTATTCCTGCTGATGCCGCAACCTATGCGCCCGGTATTAGTGCTGCACCGCCAGCCGCTGCGAATCAAAGCTGGTTTAACATAGCGATGGGCCCGAGTGAGCTTAGATCATATATCGAAAGCCGCATTGATGATGTTGGAACTACGCTTCGCATAGTTTGTGTACGTAACAATACAGAAGCTAGGGATGAAGGCTGGCTATGGGGCACGGATGTTGCTTTCGGAGGCACTGTAGCTGGAATTACCCCCCATGAAGCTAATCTCTTAGCTCCCGTTGGAGGAGATGAATCCCGCAGAGGCGAAATAACATTGGTAGTTTACTGACGAGGCGGCGGACGCACCGTAGGTGCGTCACAGAACTTCAGAGAACTTGGTTACAGAGTTATTGATGGCCAAGGCGTCAACCAGTTGGAATTCGGTTTGATTTACGGCAACCCGCCGTTTATGAGCGGTGCTAATGCAAACTTTAGAATCCGTGACTTAGCGTTTCATGCAGAAGCGGCCGCCCTGACAGGAAATGGCAACATTACTGATGCACCAGAGCCGCTTCCGGCAGGTTATGGCGACCTTACTGCACCTGCAAACTCCCTAACTTGGCGCAATATCCCGTATGCGAGCTTTAGAGTGTTTGCGTTTAGCAGTGAGACAGAAACAGACCCAGCCAATGCAGTTGCTTACTCGGCTATAATTGCACCGCTGGCTAACGATTTCTGGTCAGCAGCCAACACAACCCAAAATGCGAGAGTAGTGTTTGATGTCGATACGCTCAACCTTCCAGCCGGAACATTCTGGCTGCGTATCCAAGCGCTATCAGAGCAAAATAACCCCATAAACAACCTAACCCCTGCCAGAAATTGGGGTGAGGACTCCCCGGTTAGCACAGAGTTTGCACAGGTAACTGTTATACTTCCGACTCTACCTATGACGGCTGTGCAGAATCCGGCGGGCATGTCACGAGCTACCGGCTGGGATCATGTGGAGGGTGCGGCATCATATATTATGTATGTATTCGATTGCCGTGACGCTGCAAATGAAGCAACCGTGGCAACAGCGGCAGAACTAGCAGTCGCAAGCGCGGCATTCCCCGCCACCGGCGAGAGAATCGTTACCGATATGAGGATGATTACTTTCACGGAGCTAAACAACTCAGGCGCAGTGCGTACTCTCCCGGCTGGCTTTACGCCGGCAGGCTTGGGGGCATCAGCACCTGCGGCAGGCTCTGACAGAGGACTTAACACAACAAATCTCAGACCCGGCCAATATCTAATTCGAGTAGTTGCAGTTCCTGCCGATGCTACAGTCAATGCACCTAGCATGAGCGCGATACCGGCCGCCGGGGCAACAGCAAGCTGGTTTAACATAGCGATGGGACCAGATGAGCTTAGGGCATATATCGAAAGCCGCATTGATGATGTTGGAACTACGCTTCGCATAGTTTGCGTACGTAACAATACAGAAGCTAGGGATGAAGGCTGGCTATGGGGCACGGATGTTGCTTTTGCAGGAAATGTAGGAGGTATTACCCCCCATGAAGCTAATCTCTTAGCTCCCGTTGGAGGAGATACAGCCCGCAGAGGTGAAATCACTTTGGTAGTTTACTGACGAGGTGGCGGACGCACCGTAGGTGCGTCACAGAACTTCAGAGAACTCGGTTACAGAGTTATTGATGGCCAAGGCGTCAACCAGTTGGAATTCGGTTTGATTTACGGCAACCCGCCGTTTATGGGCGGTGTTAACGCAAACTTTAGAATCCGCGACTTAGCATTTCACGCAGAAGCGACTGCTCTGACAGGAAATGGCAATATTGCAGGTGCTCCCGAGCCGATTCCGGCAGGTTATGGCGACCTTACTGCACCGGCAAACTCCATCTCTTGGCGCAACATCCCGTATGCGAGCTTTAGAGTTTTTGTATTTAGCAGTGAAGCAGAAACAGACCCAGCTAATGCGGTTGCCTCATCAGCCGTAATTGCACCGTTGGCTAACGATTTTTGGTCAGCAGCCAACACAACCCAAAATGCGAGAGTAGTGTTTGATGTCGGTACTCTCAACCTTCCGGCCGGGAACTTCTGGCTGCGCGTCCAAGCGCTATCAGAACAGGGGAACCCCATAAACAACCTAACCCCTGCCAGAAATTGGGGTGAAAGCTCACCGATCAGTGCAGAGTTTGCTCAGATAACCATCGCGGCGCCAGTGGCTGCGGCCGATATCCTTGATGTATATGATGAGGAAGAATATGCAGTACTGCCGGAAGAAGATGTAACCCTAACGCCTCCGCCAGCAGAAGATGCGGATGCTAGTGTAGATGGCGAAGATGCAACACTGCCTGTGCCGGAAGAAGATGTACAAGCAGATGTAACAGACAGTGAAGATGCGGCATTGCCGCCAACCGAGGAAGATGCGGAAGTTGACGCTGACGGCGAAGTCGGTGATAAAGCAAATGAGGCTGAGTAGATCTACTAAACCGATTAAGCCATCAACAATAAACCGCATTCGTCCGCAATTATATCCTTGTTAAAGCGGGATGGATTATACGTTATAACTTAACCAGAGGTGGCTGTAATGCGCGTGAGCGAAGTACAGCCACCTCTGGAGTTTTCGTAATATAGCATAATAGCTCCCACGGTAAAAGAGGGCAGACCTGGTGCGGTCCGCCCTCTTTGAGTTATAGTTTGTTTTACATGAGCTTCTTATGCGGGGTTTTGCTTATGTGCCGAGAAATACGTCTTGAAGCCTTACTGAGAGGCTGGCTATTGCACTGCGCCGTAGAGGCTGGTCTGGGTCCATCAGGCCATCGCCTGCTCCACGGAAGATTCCTAGGCTAACTGTAATGGCCAGAGCTTCTCTTTGAGCGGCATCTAGCCCGCCGAGATCGGTGAATGGTGCCAAGTGCTGATCAACTTGAGCAGGAGTCAAGTTGACATCCACGCCGACAGCGTCAAGAGCGTTGGCAATCATAACGGCGGTGGAAACCCTTGAAAGAGGTGCTGACGGGTTGATTACTCCATCTGTGAGGCCGACAGCGACTGCTGTTTGGATAGCTGTTCCCCACTCCACTGGTACGCCCATTGCACGAAGGAACATTGTTGCGGCATCTTGAACCGTGACAGATGTAGTCGGGGCGAATACTCCCTGGCCTTGTCCTTGAACAATCATCATAGAAGCGGCGCGGTTAATTTCGTCTGTAACATTTGCAAACTGCGGGCCGAAATCAATATCAGTGAAGTTGGCTTCCACATTAAGCGGGACAAGAACCGTATCAGCGTTAAGCAGAGTGATGATGTAGTTACCTTCAATGCGCGTGGGAACCGGGCGTAGGGTGCCGGCGGTTAGCGCTGCAAGCGTCGTCACATCCGCTGCGTTATAGCCTTCCGGCAAGGTAAATCTTATAACGGTGTTAGGAGCTTCGATTGAAACAGATATGGGAGGTGCAGCGGCGCGCATCACTATGCCTGTAGCTGTCTGTAGCTCTGTAGCGGCACTTGCAACCGCGGCGGCGGCAGCTTCAGCAATTTCATCGTCAACAAGAACTGCCTCTTCATAATCATGCTCAATTTCGGGCTGAACATATATGTTTTCAGCTACATTAGCGGAAAGGGTGCGAAGTACAGTTGGTACTTCAACCGGTCCGTCAGAGAGTGCAAACGCGATTGCACCGCTGGAAAGCAGTATGGCAAGCGCCAGTGTGGTGACGATAAAACGGGTGTTCTTTTGGACAAATCTTTTCATTTTATTGCTCCTCTTTAATTTGTGTTAATCCGGTATTTCTGTCATATGGAATCGTGTGAAAAGTGGATTTATTTGCTTTGCGATATTTTCGATATCTTCCACAATTGCCCCGTGCTGTGCAGTGCTGATGGCTCCGTTTTCAAGTGCCAAGTTTGCAGTTTGACGGTGCAACTGTTGGTAAGCTGCTGAGAATCTTCGCTCCCTGACCAGTTGGGAAGAGAGCTCAAGTGCTGTGTTGTAGTTGCCCATCCTGGTTTCGATTTGCACAAGTGCTGATACAGCCAGCAAATTGCTGGGGTTTGCCGCAACTGCCATACGGATATAGTGTTCTCTGGTTAGTGAATCCGGGGCTGAGCGCGACATCTGCATGTATAAATCTGTGTTGAGGGGGTTTAGCGCATATGCCGCCCTGCTGCTGCGCATGGCCGCATCCCTATCCCCGCTGCCGAGTTCTACGTTTGCTCTGATGGAGAGAAATTCAGAACTCCATAAAACTAGCACTATGAGTAGCGGGATAATAGCTAAAAACCGAAATTTTCCCAAATCAAAGCTCTTTTTGGAAGGTAGCAATTTTGACATAGAATACATTGCTATCACTGTGATTGCAGGAAATATCGGGGTGGTATCCAAAATCCCATGGAGTGCGAAGGCTAATAGTATAAGAGCGTGGATGCTCTTTGAGCGTATGCCTTTGTAAATTGCGGGAAACAATGCTGCTATAAAAAGTATGGGGGCGAGGATTCCGCCGTCCAGGAATAGCTGGAGATAATAGTTATGTATAAATCTTACGAAATATGGCGCTGTCTGATACCTAAACTGCCAGTGCTGCCAGTTGCCGGCACCGATTCCGAGAAACCACCGTTCACGGAGCATCTCAAAAGCATCAACATATGTTATCCAGCGCTCAACTAAGGTGGAGGTTACAAGCGAGAGCCTGAAAATGCGGATGTCGGTGAAGATGCCGAGAAGAATAACTGCTATGACAATAAAGCCTGCGGCACCTGCGGTAATAAGTTTGCCCTTGCGGTTTGTCATGATAAATGCAAAGAGCGTACATATTGCGATGCCTATGACGAGAGTAGTCCTGGAACCTGTTAGAAATAGTGCTGTAGAAAATACCGCAAAACAGATAATATCAGAGATTTTTATCTTAGATACAAGCCGGCCTACTGTGTAGAGCATACCTATGAGCATTAACAATGCCGTGGCGTTGGCATATTGGAGAGTGGAGTGCAGACGTCCTCTGCCTTCATCCATGCCGCCGGGCATGTGCACAAGACCTGAAACCTCCAAGAAGCCGAATGCCGCGATTATTAAAAATGCGGTCAGCAAGGGCTTTTCTAAACTCAAATCCTGCTTGCTCAAAAACAGTATGAGAGATAGCGGAAATATGAGTGTGCGCAAGGTTTCGGTAAGTCCTATATAGCGGTTTTCGGAAAGAAACAGCAGGCTTGCGCAGTAGAGGGCGAAAATGCCCAGAAGCATTGCCGCCTCTTTTGTAAAGCGTAGGGAGCACCCTGTTGCAATAAGTGAAGCAAGCAGTAACGCAAGCATGAGAAGGAACTGGAGGGGGAAATATGAGCCTTGCCAAAGGGTGAAAATAACTATGCTGACAGCGGTTAGAATCTCTACGGTGCGCGAAGCGGCGCTTTTTTCCGGCAGTGTTTCCAGTTGCTGCGGGTTGTTCATATTCTGGCCTCACAAAGGTCAAGTCTATATACGATATTTTTATACAGAAGACAGTATATCGAATACAGCGCATAGAGTCAATCAAAAAAATGTAAAAAAAAGTAAAAATTCATTCAAAGTTCACGCACTTGCGAAAGGCTTGTGGTAATGTTACAATCTAATTAGATTATTAAGAAGTTATTAAGAAGTCAAATGTTCTGCGTAAGCGGGAAGAGGGGAGAACTCTGATATTGCGGAGAAATCTTACTAAATACATTCTGATTTTAGCACTGTTTACCATGGTGCTCTCTTTCCTGATGTCCTGTAGCGGCGAAAGGGATGTGGGCTTCACAGAGCAAACCCCGGGTGAGATACAGCAGCCCGTGCCGCAGGAAGCTGCCGCGGGGGCGCAGGCTGTGGGGCAGTCGGAGATGTGGAGAGTTGAGCTGCTCAGTGCGGAGATGACGCAAAGCCTTATAACGACAAGAGCTGCCCTGCAATATGGCGGCGGCGTTTTGGAAACAACCAGTGAGGTTTTGCCGGCAGCCGGGCACAGTTTTTTGCTAATGGGCTTTATAATTGAAAAAACAGGTGTGGGAAGAGCTGCTTTTTCATGGAATGATGCACATATTGTGGACAGCGAGGGAAATGTATTCTTTAGGCACCCAAATGACACATTTCTCACCCACTTAAACATTCCGAGGCTGCGCGCGGTGGATATGGTTTTTGGCAGTGAGTATGGATATGTCTGTTTTGAAATTCCATATGGAGCCGAGGGACTGAGATTTGTGGCAGACAATGGCAATATAGTTCTGGATGTGACTGTTGATGTTTAATAGGAATTCCCAATTGCATAACACTCCCATAATAAAATATTTTTATAAAGCGGTCAGAGCCTGGAGGCAGTATGGCTTTGTTGCCATGCTAAGAATGGCGAAGCACAGGCTTAAAACAGCGTCTGCCGGCAGGGCTGACAGCGCAGGCTGCCCGGCCGGGGCGCTCTATGAGGAGCTTGTGGAAAAATATGAAAAAGGAGAAATACGCGGTATTGCTATAATTCCGTCGGCCTTTGAGTTTGATGAAATATATAACCAGCGCACCATAAACCTATCTAAGTATCTATCGGACAGCGGTTATGGAGTTATATATGTGGCTTGGCAATGGCACAGGGCGGAGGCTTTGGAGAAAAATTACAAGTATGTTTTTAAAAACGTAATTCAGGTTCCCCTGTATGGTTTCGCTGAGACCCATAGCAAGCTAAAGAGGTTTGCGGAAATTAGGGATAAGAAGTATATAATTATGCTGCCGGCTAAGATTCTCAGTGACCTAGTGTTTTTTATGAAGGATAACTGCTTTGAAATTATTTACGATATAATGGATGATTGGGAAGGCTTTAATAAGGTGGGGCAGGCTCCTTGGTTTGTAAAAAGCATTGAGGAGTTTGTAGTGTTAAATGCAAACAAGGTGACAGCAGTTTCGGCGCCGCTCGCCGGGAAGTTTTCACATCTGCGCTCGGACATTGTACGCATAGGAAACGGTTACTGCCCACAGCTTCTGGATAGTAAAGCGGACATCGCAGGGACTTGTAGAGCAAGTGGCAGCAATGTAACCATAGGCTATTTCGGGCATCTGACGGATTCGTGGTTCGACTGGGAGTTAATGTTCTCTATTGTGGATGAACATGAGGATATTTCATTTGAAGTTATTGGATACGGTCAGCCTGAAGCTATCCGGCGAAGGGCTGAGAGTTCAGGGCGTATTAGGCTGTTGGGCAAAGTTAATCCGCGGGACTTGCATAACTACGTAAAGAACTGGGATGTTGCAGTAATCCCTTTTATAAGGTCTGAACTCTCGGAGGCGGTTGACCCGATCAAGGTTTATGAATATCTCTACTTTGGGCTGCCGGTAGTTGCGGCGGGCATCAGCCACTTGAGCAGTTATCCGAATGTCAAAGTTACGGAGAATGAATCAGAGCCATTTTACAACGCGGTTATGGAGCTGCATGAAAAGAAGCTGGGAAAGAAGCTCCCCTACAGTGGCAGTGCTGAATTTCTAGCGGATAAGACGTGGGATAAACGGTTTGAGGTGATGTTTGAACCTGATTTCACTTCAGTTTTATACGGTGAGTAGGCAGGTTATGGGGCTTGCTACAGGTGCTTGTCAAAAAACAGTGGTTTTCTGC
>Ga0209755_10009012_pt1 | contig 10581 bp, 8 predicted proteins | sample TergutCo191P1_FD_187301 | JGI IMG/M metagenome (GOLD analysis project Ga0209755, IMG submission 187301) | Cornitermes sp. P1 segment gut microbial communities from Petit-Saut dam, French Guiana - Co191P1 (SPAdes) (version 2) | ecosystem: Host-associated > Arthropoda: Insects > Digestive system >... | reverse complement strand
TTTCACAAAACTGAATGAACCTACCTTGAGGTTTTCCTCAACAGTAAGACCCGAGAGAATCAGTCTTCCTTCCGGAGACTGGGAAATACCCGCTTTCGCTATTGAGTATACGCTCTTGCCGACTATGTTCCTCCCTTCAAAAATGATTTCACCGCTCTGCGGTTTCACAATACCGGAAATGGTTCTGAGGGTCGCGCTTTTGCCCGCGCCGTTTGCGCCAAGGATTGCCATAATGGAACCCTTCTTAACGTTGAAGCTTATCCCCTTAACCGCTCTTATTACGCCGTATTCAACAACAAGGTTACTGACTTCAAGAATATTACTCATCACTCAACTCCCAGGTAGGCTTCCTGAACATCCTTGCTGTCCTGAATTTCTTTCGGCGTACCGTAGGCGAGTTTTTTACCGAAAGAAATCGCGCAGATATGATCGCATACATCCATTACCAGCCCCATGTCATGTTCCACGAGGAAGATAGTCGCGTCATATTCTCTGGCAATATCCCTGATCAAAATAGTGAGATCTTCTGTTTCTTTTTCATTCAGGCCAGCCGCGGGTTCATCAAGGATTATAAGGGAAGCGTTCGCCATAAGAGTACGAGCAAGCTCTATTCTTTTCAGAACTCCGTAGGGTAATCCAACCGGGTAATTATCCTTTAATGAGAGGAGATGCATCTTCTCAAGAATTTTATAAGCCTTGCTCTTGAGCACTTCGGTTTCCCAATTGAGGGAAGAAGTGTTAAACATATGTGAAAAAAATCCTGAGTGGTATTGGGTATGAGCCGCAATAAGCAGATTTTCGATAATCGTGAGTTCGGCAACAAGCTCAATATTCTGGAAAGTCCGGACTATACCGGTCTTTATAATGTTGTGAACGGCTAATTTATTCAAACGCAGGGTTTCACCGTAACGGTCATTGAACCAGATTTCTCCGGAAGTAGGTTTATAAAACTGGGTGATGCAGTTGAAGACCGTAGTTTTCCCGGCGCCGTTCGGGCCAATGAGGCCAAAAATCTCTCCCCTCATTACATCAAAGGAAAGATTATCGACTGCCCTAAGTCCGCCGAAATGCATGCTTAAATTTTCCAGCCTCATGGCAACTTCGGGAGGAAGGCTTAAGGTATGAACTCTCGAAGCGGCGATCTTGGCTCTCTCTTTGGTTTTAACGAGTTTTTCTTTTATCACGGCTGTCTCTTTGTTATTGGCTTCAGTAAACGCGTTATATGTCTTTTCAGCTTTTTTTTCTGCTTCAAGCCGTACACTTTCTCTCTCTTCTGCAATTTCCTTTTTGCGCGTTTCAAACAAAGATACGGCCTTTGTATTGTCTCCCTTTGAGGATTCATTTTTTACAAACTGTTCAGATTTTTCCTTTAGGATGTTGAGCTTCTCTGTTTCAAGCGCGGCTTTATATTCCCGCAGCTTTTCTTCGCCATGCGCGGAAAGCGTTCCGGTGAGATTATTATCTTTATCAATAATACCTTCTTCCCTGCGCAGATTCTGCCGGAACTCACGGAATTTCAATCTGTATTTTTTATCCAGTTCTTCTATTGCTTTGGCATTGCGCTTTTTAAACGCCTTTTCCGGTTCAATCGCTTCAAGTTCAAGACGGAAAAGTTCCTTTTCATTTTTGCGGTCGAAAAGTTCCAGTTGTTTTTGGATTTTTCTGTCAAGTCTTTGCCGGCGTATCGCGGGATACTGTTCCAGCATATCAACTCTCAATCCCAGCTTTTCCACCTGCGCCGCGAAATATCTGCTCTCAAGTTCATAAAACCGCTCGAGTAACGGGTTAACCGGTTTATTCGTCTTTTCCATACCGGTACTCCCATTTCTTTTTCCGTAAAGCGATATAACCGTTTTTCAGATTCATAAGCAGCTGAATAACACCGCCTTTGAAAAATAAAACCACAAGAATAATTAAAGCGCCGGAAATAACGCTCATTATCCAGGAATTATTACGTAAAAACAGAATGTCCTGGAAAAACAGGGGCGTCAGGCCAAAAATGATCAGTGTACCTATGAGCACGCCCCAGATCGATTTCGCGCCTCCGACAAGACAGGCGGCAAGTACATTCAGCGAGAACATAATCGTCCATTGGACAGGATCAGTGTACTGCCCGTAAATCATGTGGAGTGATCCGGAAACACTTGCATAAGCAGTCGCAAGGATAAAAGCCAGAAGCCTGTATTTCAAAAGACTTATTCCCATAGCCTGCGCCGCGGAAGTACTGTTTTTCATTGCCAGCATTGCTCTTCCGGTGGGACTGTTGATCAGGTTGTATGTTAAAAGCATAAGCAAAACCAGAACCACGGTTACGATACAGTAGAGCATGGTTATGTTGGTTCTTATGTGCAGAAGATTCGGCAGTAAATAAATATAACTTGTCCGCATGCCGTTGGGACCGCCGGTAAAGTCCGCGTTCAAAAACACCTGTCCCAAAACTTCCGAAAGTCCCAGGGTAACGATGGCAAGAAAAATACCTTCGATTCGCAGGGAAATAAAACCAACAGCAATTCCCATAACGATCGAAATCAGCAAAACAATAATCAGAATCAAAAAATACGGAAGACCAGTATATGTATTGAGAAAAAATCCGGTTATATAAGCGGCAAGCCCGGCAAAACCGGCAGTCCCCAGACTGGAAAGTCCGGCGTAGCCAAGAAGAAAACTAAAACCCAAAGCCGAGATGGAATAAACTGCCGTTTGCCCTAATGCCTTTGCAAAAGAATATTGAACAAAACCCATTCTCTGCAAAAGCTGCACAAACAGCATTAATAGGCCGAAAACCATAAAACCAAAGAAGGGATGACGAACTATTCTGGATACGCCTGTATTTAACTGCATCGCCTAAACCTTCCTGATTGTCTTTCTGCCGAAAAGTCCGTTTGGACGAATCAGGATGATCAGCATTATGATAATAAAGCTGATGAGTCCTGCCCACTTCGGAGAAATAATCGCCGAATAATTAAGAAATATCGGAATGAGGATGCAGCCGGTTATGGGTGCCCAAAAACTTGATACTCCTCCCAACACACAGGCAAGGAAGCCGAAAATCTGTATCTGTCCCATCATGCCGGCGTTAAGCGCCATCGCGGTTGATGACGCCGCTATCGCCACAAAAGCGCCCGCTATTCCCCATGTAATGCCGGTGATCAATTTGGTATTGACACCCATCATCTGCGCAACTATTTCGTTGGCGGCAGTCGCCCGCAGGGCCACTCCCCATTTTGTAAACTTGAGCATGGAAAATAAAATGCTGAGACCAATAACCGCAATTATGACGCAAATCAGCGCATGCTCTGTAATGTAGAGCTTTTGACCCAGGAAAACAAAATCAATATTCTCATAGGTAAATTTCGGAATGCTCGGTGTCCTTGTTGTCGCGGCTATAAAAATAACCGGAATCACCGCGTAAAAAATCATCAGTAAACCCATGGTGATCATTTGCCGTCCGTGGGCATTCACCGCCCTGCCCTGCCGGATGATCCCCGCGTCAATAACGTAACCAAAAACAAACGCGATGATCGCGCCAATGGCAATGGCAATCCAGAACGGAATTTCTGGATTAACGTATAACACGATGTTTGACGCGAAATACGCAGAAAAGGTTCCCATCATTCCCTGGGCGAAATTCGTTGTTATCGAAGTCCGAAAAATGAGTACAATGCCGATAGTCGCCATAGAATATATGGCCATGTTCTGCAGACTGTTTATAAAAGTCTGTAAAAAAACCTGCAACACTGTTATCCCCACTGAATCAGATTAGCCGCCCAGACATAGCCGATTCCGGCCGCAAGTGTAACCACGTTGGTTCCGGGTTTTATCCGTCCGCTTTGCAGAGCCAAATGAATCGAAAGGATCTGATCGATTTGGCCCAGGTGCCCGTAATTTTCAAGATAAATCGACTGGTCTTCTTTAAGGCCCATCTCGGAAAGAAGCGCCAGATGCGCGGATCGCTTGAAGTGAAGTATTGCCAGATAGCCTATATCGCTGCGGGTTTTTCCTCCCTTGCGCAGGCTCTCGTCGATACATTTGTACCAGTTGGACATGCTCACCTGATTAAGGCGATCTTTCATTTTTCCGGCATCAAAAAGCTTCAGCGATTTATAGCCTTCCTCAATATTGCTCGCGTTGAATGGCTCGTTTATACCGCCGATTCTCACGCCGGCCGTTCTGGCCAGTGAACCGTCGGCGATAATATGCGAACCGAGAACAATGTTTTTCCCATAGTTCTTTTTTAGGATCATTGCCCCGCCGCCCGCCCCAAGGTCAAACATCATGGACATATCCTTGTCGGTATAGTCGACAAAGTCGCCGTTACGGTAACCGCCGACGACCATAACGGTCTTTATATCCGGGTCGGCAATGATCGCGTCAACTCCCATTTTGATCGCCGCGCAGCAGGTACAGCAGCGGTTTTGTACGTCAATGCCCCAGGCGTTTACCGCACCTATCCTGTCCTGAATATACAGGGTCGAAGTTGTAAGGGGATATTCCTTCCATTCCTCGCCTATGCAAAGAATCAGGTCAATTTCTTTCGGATCAATGCCGGTATTTTTCAGACAGTCAAGCGCCGCTTTCGCTCCCATTTCCTGGGTTCCGTCGTCCGGCCCCGGGATTGGTTTACTTACAATTCCCAGCTTTTCTATAACCGCCTGTTCACTCCAAGCTCCGCCGGTCGCTTTGGATATATCGGCGGCGCTCATTCTTGTTTCCGGAATATAGATTCCTGTACCGGCCACACCCGCGTGGATCATTTAAAGCCTCATCCCGCCGTTCACTTGAAGAACCGTACCTGTCACATACGAAGCGTCATCGCTGGCAAGGAACAGTGCGGCTCGCGCGACCTCGTCAGGCTGACCCAGACGGCCAAGCATGGTTGCGGCGGCGAATTTGTCCAGGAGCTCCTGCGGAACTGTCTTCACAATATCCGTCATGATATATCCGGGCGCGATGGCGTTGCAGCGTACAGGCGCGCCTTTACGGGCAAACTCCTTTGCCCAGGTTTTCGCCATGCCGATAACACCGGCTTTTGTTGCCGAGTAATTAATCTGCCCGATATTTCCCGCTTCACCCACAACGCTGGAAATGTTGATGATACTGCCGCCGCCTGAATCTTCCATGTGCGGCCCGATATAGCGGGTTATGTTGAATACGCCTTTCATGTTGACCGAGATTACCGCGTCCCACATTTCATCAGACATTTTGCGGGTCATACCGTCTTTGGTGATTCCGGCGTTGTTGATCAGAATGTCAATCTTTTTGTATTTATCAACCGCGTAATCGGAGAATTTTTTGCACGCCTCCGCATCGGTAACATTGAGTTTATAGAATTCCACGTTTTCACATGTAAACTGAGGTTCCGCCATATCACAGGCAATTACCTTCGCTCCTTCTTTCGCGAAGAGTTTAGCCATTGATTCCCCCAACCCGCGCGCTCCGCCGGTTACTATTGCCGTCTTTCCCTGTAATCTCATGAAAACTCCCTCCTTGTAATATATAACCAATTTTTCTGTCATCGACCACAAAATTTACTTGAATTTTTTATGAACTTTATTCATAATGAACAATGTTCATATTGAACATTGTTCACATTACCACAGGATCCGGAGGTTTGTCAAATATTATTTTTTAGACAATAATTTTTTATGGACTATATATTTTTCAACAACGCCTCCGGAATCAAGGGAGTGAACATACCAAAATCAGAGGTTGGTTTCAAGAAGCTAAGCAAGATCTGCAGCTCTGCCGAAACCCTTTTCGCCAAAAAAGGATTTTATGACACATCCATTGCGGAGATATGCAGCCATGCCAAAACCGCTATAGGAACCTACTATATTTATTTTCAGGACAAGACAGCCATTTACAACTATTTAGTCAGGAATTATTATGTGGTGATAAATGATTACCTGAATAAATACACCGAAAAATGCAAGACCCGATATGAAATGGAAAGAGAGGGACTAAAAGCTTTTATACGTTTCGGTCACGCCAATCCCCAGTGCTATAAAATTATATGGGGTTCCTCGCATATCGATCCCGCGCTCTTTGAGGATTATTATACACGGTTCGCGAAAAACTATGTTTCAGCCCTCAGCAAGTTCAACAATGAACTCGTACAGGTGGATTATTCAACTATGGCCTGGTTTTTGATGGGCATAAGTACCTTTGTAGCTTTAAAAGTGGTACTGAATCATAAAAAACTGACGGAGAAAGAGTTAAACAGCCTTGTCGATGACGTAATGCTTTTGCTTAGCAAAGGTATATTCAGCAGCCCGGAGAGAGGCAAATCCGCTTAAAAAAACCAGCTATCTTCAAAGCTGAGGTTTAAAAAAAGCATCAAATGTATTATATTTATATATCGAAAGAAACCTAAAGAGAGAAGTGTCATGAAGAAGAAAATTATTGCAGCAATCCTTTTTGTTCTGATGGGAACGACCGGCTTAATACAAAACCGGCTTTTTGCCATTGATATTGTGTTAACGCCGCCAACTTATGAAGGTGAACATTCTGATATATTAAATTCGGAAATGGCTAAACTTTTCGATGATTTTAAAAGTGAAATCGGAGATGCCCTGGGCGGTATAAGCGACATTCAGAGTAGCTTAATCAAAGGATTTGCAAACACCACGGTTTTCTCAAGCGCGGGAGCAACCCAGCGGACTTTTTACGGTTACAAAACATTCGGCGCTACCATCGGCGCCATGGGTTCTTTACAATTCCCCAGAAACCCGATAACCCTGATAAAAGATATTACAAGCGCTTTAGGTTCATTCGGCGATGATTTAAGTGATTTTGATGATTTTTTCGACAAGCTGGGAGTTACCGGCAATAACAATTTTGGAGTTGATATTCAGCCATTAAATGCCCAATTCGGTTTAAACACCTCCAAATTTCTGCTTGACGGTTTATACCTTGGCCTAAAGCTCGGTTATATGAAACTGGATTTTTCCCCATATGTAACTTATGGAAATTTTTCCGCCGGCTTACTTGGTAACTACCAAATTTTTAAACACAGAAGTCTGGGAAAAAATCTGTTTGTATGGAGAGGGCTGAACGCGGGAACAGGAATAATTTACCAAAACACCAATTTAGATTTTAAATATTCCCTTAATTCGGAAATAGTAAACATTCCTATAAACGGCGAAAACGTATCACCGATTTTAGAGATGAACCTACTCCTGGATTGGAAGTCATCCAGCTTTACAATCCCTATAGAAGCAATGACATCGGTACGACTGCTTGGGTTTCTGAATATACCTCTGGGCCTGGGAGTTGATATCGGTTTTGGAAAATCAAATATGTTAATAAGCGGTTCGATTGATAATATCAGCTTCGCATCATCTGAACTACCTTTCGATTTAAGAGAAAAAACACCCGGTTACATAGAAGTTTCTTTACAAGGGAATGAGAGTTCAAGTATATTCCATCCGAAACTCATGTCAGGAATTGGTTTTAGCCTTGGGCCGGTAGTCATCGACTTTCCCATAACGTATTACTTTACGGAGAATGGATTTAACGCAGGTTTAACAATAGGGGTTATCCGCTGAGAATCTAAGCAGTTATGTCTCTTTCCATATACCGTTTTCCTTTGAGAATTCTATAGCATGAAAGCAGTTTGAGCGTATCAGTAATACAGCTTTTTTATTTCCTCCGCTAAATATTATGTCCTCAATATAATATGTAGAACCTCCATTTGACCAAACAATGTTAGGAATAAATTTAGTACATTTGTTAATTAGCTTTCCACGCATTAGTTCATCTATTTTAACCGGTCCTTTAAAGCCGTTAAAATAAGCATTTATAATTTCAATCTCATCATCAGTCATACTAATGGTAAAAGTTTGGGCCAGTTGACCTCTAAGTTTTTCAGGTACATATTTAAGCGCACTGGCTGTTTCATTTACAGCGGCAAGACAGATAGCTTCTGTTTTTAGTGATTCCGGCACAAGTACAAGCGAATAACCATTTTTTTTTACAGCGGCAAGACATATAGTTTCCGTTCTTAGTGATTCCGGTACATGCTCAAATGCTATGGGATTTTCTACAGCGACAAGACACATAGCTTCTGTTTTTATTGATTTCGGCACATATAAAAGCATTGGACCGTATATCTTTACAGCGGCAAAACAGACAGCTTCTGTTTTCAGTGGTTCTGGTACATGATAAAACGCCCAGGGACAGTGTTCTATAGCGGCAAGACACATAGCTTCTGTTTTCAGTGATTCCGGCACATGTTTAAGCGCCAATGCATCTTGTTCTAAAGCGGCAAGACTGATAACTTCTGTTCTTAGTAACTCAGGTACATACTCAAGCGCAAGGCCATTTTTTTTAACCGCAGCAAGACAGATATATTCAGTTTTTAATGGTTCCGGTACATGTTCAAGCGCAAGACCATCCTGCTTTACGGCTATAAGGCACATTGCTTTTTTTAGTGCTTTCGGTATGGCATTAAATAACCCGGTGCCCTCTTTTATTCTTTTCAGCCAATGATCCTGATTCTCTCTCATGCTTACCATGTTTCCGCTCCCTTTTTATTGTCTTTCATGCCTCAATGATATAATATTGATCTGTCATGTAGTGCTAGAGGAAAAATAAAAAAAGGAATCAACAAAAATATATATAGGGATTTCCGGAAATAACGCATGAACACAACATGCCATACGCCGGAACCCCCCCTAGGCAATGACGAATGACTGATACAGGATTCGTTTCCCTATCTTTCTACGTGAATCTTCAGGCGGATTGCGTGTACTTCCCGAAGGGCTGTTGGTTTCTTGGCAAGGTCTGGATCATTCAGGTAATCGTCAAGGGTTTTCGTCATGGTCTATCACCTCCGCTGAGTGCATCTGTTGAAAACTTTTAAGGAACAACACCTTCTGCCGCATACAGATTGGCGAGTCGTATTGTTTCGTCATTCCCTGGAAGCAGATCGTAAGCCCAAGGCTCGTAAAATATTCTCCAGTGGAGTCATCAGTAATTTTTATCTGCCGGCGATGAGACTCGAACTCATACCCTCTTGCGAGGAGGGGATTTTAAGTCCCCAGTGTCTACCATTCCACCACGCCGGCTAAGACACCCGCCAGGGTGTTTCTGAAAAAATGTAACACGCGTCGGCGCCAAGCACAAGCTTTGCCTACCGGTAATATAGGCTGACTTTAGTCTGCCGTGTGCGCCGCGCCGGCAATGCGCCCGTAAGGGCGTTCCTGAAATAATGTAACACGCGGCGACTTTTTTTTCTATAGGCAGGCTGAGCCATTCTTGCATTAACTCCTGGCGGCGGAAGATGTTTTTTTGAACGAAAGGGCTTCACCTTCTTTTTCAGAGCCTTTGTCCACGGTGATAAAATCGCCTTCTTTTATCTTGCCGGAAATTATTGCCCTTGCGAGAGGATTTTCCAGATCGGCCTGAATTGCGCGTTTGAGCGGCCGCGCGCCGAAAAGCGGATCGTAGCCCCGCTCCGCGAGAAGTTCCTTCGCAGCCTTTGTAAATTTTAATTCCACCTTTCGATCCGCAAGACGGGAACAAAGATACCTGAGCTGTATTTCCACGATTTTGCCAATCTCGTCTTTGCCCAGACGGTTAAAAACAACCTTCTCGTCTATGCGATTAAGAAATTCCGGACGGAAACTCTGTTTGAGAAGTTCCATTAGCATGTCGTGAACTGCTTCCGGTTTCTTCGCTCCCAAAATGAGATCGGAACCGAGATTGCTGGTCATTATTATGATCACGTTCTTAAAGTCCACAACCCGGCCCTGACCATCCGTAAGCCGCCCGTCATCCAATATCTGAAGAAAGACGTTGAATACTTCCTGGTGCGCCTTTTCAATTTCGTCAAAGAGTATGACGCTGTAAGGCCGCCGGCGCACAGCCTCGGTGAGCTGACCTCCCTGCTCATAGCCGACATAACCCGGCGGCGCGCCGATAAGCCGGCTGACTGAGTGCTTCTCTCCGTACTCGCTCATATCGATCCGTGTAAGGGCCTTCTCGTCGTTAAAGAGAAAGTCCGCCAATGTTTTGGCGAGCTCGGTTTTTCCTACACCGGTGGGTCCCAAAAACAGGAAGGAACCAAGAGGCCGGTTCGCGTCCGAGAGCCCTGCCTTGTTGCGCCTAATCGCGTCGGCTATTGCTCTGACTGCCGCATCCTGCCCCACAACTCTCTTTTCAAGCACATCCTCAAGCTCAAGGTATTTTTGCAGCTCGCCTGAAAGCATTTTAGAAATCGGAATGCCAGTCCATACGGACACTACATTCGCTATGTCTTCCTCGCTCACTTCTTCCCGCAGCAGGGCGGGAGCGTTGTTTTTGGAATTTTCATCTTTCCCGCCGGAACGGCCCTTTTTTGAAACTTCACTCGCTGAGTGGTCCATATGATCTGTCAACGCTTTAAGTTTTTTCTGGGCTTCGGGGATCTTGCCGTGTTTTACTTCAGCAGCTTTCGCTAAATTTCCGTCCCTTATATATCTGGTCTCCTCAATTTTCAGTTCTTCTATCTGCTGCTTGATTTCACGGATCTTTTGGACATCCTTTTTTTCCTTTTCCCAGCGGACATTCATCGCGTCCCTTTCCTCGCTTAGATCGGCG
>Ga0209755_10009011_pt1 | contig 10581 bp, 9 predicted proteins | sample TergutCo191P1_FD_187301 | JGI IMG/M metagenome (GOLD analysis project Ga0209755, IMG submission 187301) | Cornitermes sp. P1 segment gut microbial communities from Petit-Saut dam, French Guiana - Co191P1 (SPAdes) (version 2) | ecosystem: Host-associated > Arthropoda: Insects > Digestive system >... | reverse complement strand
GTTTTGACCTTGCCTTCAATCAGGTTCTGATAAATAAATGTATCGTTTGGGCAAGTGGAAATTCCCAATTTCAACAAAGAATCGCCAGCCACTAAAGTTGCTTCATCCCACGCATTCTGCTTCTCAGCCATGCGCCTATTTCTTCAACAGGATGCTGGCGAATAGCGGCGTTCACTTCTATCAAGCGGCGGTTATCCACTCTGTTGGACTTGCCTTCGTTGAACGGTGCTCCCATAACATCTTTGCCCTGCGCTTGCATAAAGTTTTCCAAAAGAGGAACGCAACTGTTTGCGAACAGATAGCAACCGTATTCAGCTGTGTCGCTGATAACCCGATTCATTTCGTAGAGTTTTTTACGAGCAATCAGGTTTGCTATAAGCGGAGTCTCGTGCAGAGATTCGTAGTAGGCAGAGGCCGGTTTCATGCCTGCGCTTACCATGGTTTCAAATGCAAGCTCAACTCCGGCTTTTACCATAGCTACCATCAAAACGCCTTTGTCAAAATATTCCTGCTCGGTTATAGGATGCTCAGACGGTGCGGTTCTTTCAAAAGCGGTTTTGCCTGTAGCATCACGCCAAGCCAAGAGCTTTTTGTCTGCATCTGCCCAGTCTTGCATCATTGTATCTGAAAAGTGGCCGGAAAGAATATCGTCCTGGTGCTTTTGGAACAGAGGCTCCATTATCTCTTTCAATTCTTCGGAAAGCTCATAAGCCCGTATTTTTGCGGGGTTGGAGAGCCTGTCCATCATATTCGTTATGCCGCCTTGCTTTAAGGCTTCGGAAATGGTTTCCCAGCCGTATTGCAGCAGCTTGGAAGCCCAGTTAGCATCTATGCCAAGTTGAACCATGCGGTCAAAGCAGAGCAGAGTGCCGGTTTGCAGCATTCCGCAGAGTATTGTCTGCTCGCCCATCAAATCGCTTTTCACTTCGGCTATAAATGAGCTTTCCAGAACACCTGCATGGTCGCTGCCAAGGCCAACGGCATAGGCTTTTGCGTAGTCCAAACCTTTGCCTTCAGGGTCGTTTTCCCTTTTAACCGCTATCAAAGCGGGCATGCCGAATCCACGCACGTATTCAGCACGAACCTCAGAGCCCGGCCCTTTTGGAGCAACCATTATCACGGTGATATCGTCTCTTATCTGCATCCCTTCTTCCACGATGTTGAACCCGTGGCTGTAGAGCAGTGCGGAGCCCGCTTTCATCAGGGGCATAACTGCCGCAATTACTTTGGAGTGCTGTTTGTCCGGTGTAAGGTTGCAAACCAGATCTGCGTTGGGGATTACATCTTCGTAAATGCCGAATTTGAATCCATTTTCAATTACATTTAAAAAGCTGACACGTCTTTCTTCTATGGCATCTTGCCTGAGCGCAAAAGCTACTTCAAGCCCGCTGTCTCTTAAGTTTAGCCCCTGGTGCAAGCCTTGTGCTCCGGCTCCTATAATTACTATTTGTTTGCCTTTTAAAGCTTCTACGCCTCCGGCAAACTCCGAAGTATCCATAAAACGGCATTTGCCGAGCTCTTCCAACTGAACTCGCAACGGCAAAGAATTGAAATAATTCATCTGAAACCTCTTTCTTTTGTAGGTTGGAATATAGAAAATGTTTGCTTTGTTTTCTATATTTCTCCCCATGAGTGTAATCAAAAGAAGAGATATTTTAAAGCAAATTGCTTTGCGCAGTCCGGTTGATGTTTTACCCGGCAAATCTCTATATGAGATTTGGGCCAACGATGTTTTTGATCTGGCTAAGATGAAAAGCGTGCTGCCAAAACCTGTTTTCAAATCTTTGGAAAAAACGGTTGAAACCGGAGTTCCACTGGAAAAGGGTGCGGCAGACGAAATTGCCGCCGCAATGCGCAACTGGGCCATTAGCCATGGGGCAAAGTATTATTCCCATGTGTTCCATCCCTTAACCGGAGCTACCGCCGAAAAGCACGAGGGCTTTATAGCCATAAACCGTGACGGCGAAATAGTGACCGAGTTCTCCAGCAAGCAACTTATCCAAGGCGAACCGGATGCAAGCTCCTTTCCGAACGGAGGCATTCGCTCCACCTTTGAAGCAAGAGGCTACACAGCATGGGATGTGACAAGCCCGGCTTATATAATGGAAACGGCAAACGGCAAAATTCTCTGCATACCAACAGCTTTTGTGTCTTGGACAGGGGAGGCTCTGGACAAAAAAACACCTTTGCTGCGTGCCAACATTGCCATAAGCCGCAGCGCAAACCGCATTTTAAAACTCTTTGGGCACTCTGATGCCGGCATAACCACCAGCGCAGGCCCCGAACAGGAGTATTTTCTTGTAGATAGCGCTTTTGCCACAGCTCGCCCTGACCTGCTCCTTGCGGGCAGGACCCTATTTGGCCGGCCCGGAGCAAAAGGGCAGGAGTTTGAAGATCACTATTTCGGCGCAATACCGGAAAGAGTCCAGTTGTTTATGCACGATGTGGAAGAAAAACTCTACCGCCTGGGAATCCCGGCAAAGACCCATCACAATGAGGTTGCGCCCGGGCAATTCGAAATAGCGCCTCTTTATGAAAATTCAAATATAGCAAGCGACCATCAGCAGCTAATTATGACAACGCTTAAAGCTACGGCTAAAAAACATAAACTTTTATGCCTTTTGCATGAGAAGCCGTTTAAAGGCGTCAATGGAAGCGGCAAGCACGTGAACTGGTCAATAAGAAGCTCAATTCTGGGCAATCTTTTAGATCCGGGTGAAACTCCGCATGCTAATATGCAGTTTCTTTTGTTCTGTGCGGCGGTAATTCGCGGAGTCCACAAATACGGCCATCTGCTCAGAGCAGTTATAGCGAGTGCCGGCAACGACCACCGTCTTGGACAAAATGAGGCTCCTCCGGCGATAATAAGCATATATCTGGGTGCGCAATTGACAGAGGTGTTTGAGCAAATTAAAACCGGCGGTAAAGGCGCAAAAAAAACTACTCCTGCCGACGCATTTCTCAACCTTGGTGTTGATTCATTGCCTCCTTTGCCAAAAGATCCCGGTGATCGCAACCGTACATCTCCGTTTGCGTTCACAGGAAACCGATTTGAATTCCGTGCTGTTGGAGCCAGCCAGTCCATAAGCGACTCCCTTGTTGCTCTGAATACTATTGTGTCGGATTCTCTGGACTGGATTGCAGATAACCTTGAGGCGAGCATTAGCAAAGGCAAAAAGCTTGAAGAGGCTTGCTCCGATGTTTTGAAAGAGATAATGGAAACGCACGAAGCTGTGATTTTCAACGGAAACGGTTATTCGGAAGAATGGGTAACAGAAGCTGAGAGCAGGGGACTGCGTAATTTGAAAACAAGTGCGGAGGCCCTGCCTGTTTTGCAGGAAGAGGAGATAATTTCCCTTTTTGAGCGCCAAAAGGTAATCTCTCCGGTTGAGCTTGCTGCCCGTTTTGAAATATCTGCGGAGCAGTATATTAAAACCATAGATGTAGAGGCGAAGCTTGTTTTAGAAATTGCGAAAACAAGAATTTTGCCGGCAGTGATCGCTTATTTAACCGACCAGGTGGATAGTTTTGATTCTCTTAGCGAATTTGATCTGGATCGCAGCAGCATTGATTTTATGGCGGAAATGACCAGAGATTTGCAGCTCGCTATTTCAAAGCTGGAAAAGGTTTTTTACATAGGTCACAAAGGCACTCTTAATGAACAGTTGAATTTCTATTCCCAAACCATTCTGGCAGACATGAATGCGGTACGTGCTGCAGCCGATGCCCTTGAAGGCGAGGTAGCAGAAGAATACTGGCCATTGCCGAGCTATATGGAAATGCTGTTTATAAGATGAATGATTTTGTATTCATCTCAGAAAACGTTGCCAGGAATTTTTCTCTGGCGAAAAATGAGAGTTTGCGGGTTTTGGCTTTTAATTCTCAGAGCGATATTAAAGTTGAGCTTTGCGGGGAAGGAGCTGTTTTTGAGTACAGGAGCCTTTCGGTTTCCGGAACGCAGCAAAAGATTCATGTTATGCACAAGGCTCAGAACACCAAAAGTTTTTTGTTTGCCCGGCATATTTTAAGCGACAGTTCAAAGGCGGTTTTTAACGGTATAATAGAGGCGGGAAAGCACTGCGCAAACATAAGTTCAAGGCAGTTGGTTAATAGCATATTGCTTTCACCGGAGGCAAAAGTTGTTTCAAAACCGGAGCTTAAAATTTACTGCGATGAAGTTGAATGCTCGCACGGCAGCACTTGCGGTGGCTTGGATGAAGATTCGATGTTCTTTTTGCAATCCCGTGGTTTGGACACAGAAGCGGCAAAGAAGATTTTGCTGCGTGCATTTGCCGCAGAAGTCGCTGAGGAGCTGCTATGCCACCTTTCTTAGGATTAAAAGTATTCAACGATATTGATCTGAACACTATAATCCCCCTGATAAATTGGCGAATGTACTTTGCCGCATGGGATTTAAGGCCGGCCCAATACACGGAAGCTCATAAAAATCTGGAAGCCGATACACGAGCGTTATTGAAAGAGATCGCAGATAAAAAAATGCTGAAGGCAGCCGCAGTAGTAGGTTTTTTTGATGTTCAGCGTACTGGGGATGATATATGCGTCAATAATGCATTGTTGCATTTTTTGCGCCAGCAACAACCGCCATATTTATCCATCGCAGATTTTTTCCACCCAACCCAACCGGATTTCATAGGTTTATTTGCGGCCACAGCAGGCTTGGGCGCAAAAGAAGCGGAGCAAAAGTTCAAAGACCAAAACGACGATTATTCCGCCATAATACTGGGCCTTATAGCCGACCGCTTGGCGGAGGCTTTAACCGAAAAGCTGCATAGAGATATTTTAGGCGGAATTGGCATACGAGCCGCACCTGGATACCCGGCCAGCCCGGACCACACGGAAAAAGCTACAATATGGAAATTGCTTTCTCCAGAAAAGAACATAGGGATTTCATTGACGGAAAACTATGTGATGAATCCGGTAGCTTCCGAGTGCGGATATTTTGCCGCTAACCCACGGAGCTGCTACTTTAATGTGGGCAAGATAGGCGAAGACCAGTTGGCGGATTACGCTGTACGCAAGGGCATGCCGGCAGAAGAATTGCGAAAATGGATATAGGCGCTTAAAGTATCTCTGAATACCTCGTCTGGGCTTTGGCTGCCGTTGATTTTGGTTATCAGCTCCCCATTGTATGCGCTTAAAACAGCGGCGGTTTTCTCTTCGTATTCCTTTAATCGGGCTTGAATAACGGATTCGTCCGCATCGTCCTTGCGTCCTTCTATTTTTGCCCTTTTGAGCAGGCGTTCAACGATAACCGAATAATCCGGAATGTCCAGCACAAAGATATGTTTAATATCAACCACTTTTTTTATCAGTTCTGCCTGTGCAACGGTGCGGGGAATTCCGTCCAGCAAAAATGCGTCTTTTGCCGGGTCAAACTTGTTGGTATCAACCAAGCCGCCTATGTAGCGGGAAAAAATCTGGATTGTAACCTCATCTGGAACCAGTTTGCCTGCTCCGGCGTAGCTAGCAAACAGCTTGCCGTTTTCGCTTGCGGGCGAAAGTCCCCTGAAAATATCGCCTGTGGAAAGGTGCTTAACACCCGTAGTTGCAGCCAATTTTGCTCCCACAGTTCCTTTGCCGGAACCCGGAGCACCAAAGATAAGAAAAGCGGAAATCATCGCAGAAAAATAGAAATTTATTCCCTCACAAACAAAATAGATCCCGCAAAAACCAATGCTATCACCATAATCTTCTGTGCCGGGAACGGTTCTCCAAACACAACAAGCCCGCCTATGGCCGGCACAACAAGGCCAACTGCCGCAGAAAGAGGGATCACAAACAGAGCACGCCCCCTGCGAAGCCCTATTTGCGAACAGATAAATGCCGCTATGTAAAGTACGGTAAACATGAAAATTCGCATATCAATTGGCGGTGGGTTCAAACCGTCTAAGGAAATGCTCTTGAAAAAAATCGCAGAAAGGCCAAATCCAACACCAGCGCACAAAGCATCGATTATTTCCGTTTTGCGAAAAATCAGGCAAAGCACGGCGAGCAAAGCGAGTACGGCTCCTGAGTAAATCCATAGCATTCCAGTTGTTTGCGCTCCTCCGGCAGCCTCTCCTGCCAAAGTTCCGTCTATCAAAATTCCGCAGAAAATAAGCACTATGCCAAAAGCGATTTTCCTGCTCATAAGCTCGCCCAGAATTTTCCAGCCCAAAATTGCCGTAAGCGCAGGATTCAATGCCATAAAGGGCTGAACTAGGCTTATATTGTATCTTGCCATAGCTGCATAATAGAGCAAAGTTGCGATCAGGCTCAAAAACATTCCGCCTAGCCAAAATTTATTCTTTGCAAGAGAACCGATTGAATTAACAGCTCGCAAGCCAATGCTCACCAGAATATTTCCAAAAGCGAGACCGATTGCTGAACTTAGCGTTAATAAAAAGAACACTAATCGCTCCCATAGATTTCTTTATAAGTCCAGTAATTTCCCATCACACGCTTGACGTAATCCCTGGTTTCCCAATAGCTCACCTCTTCAACTCTTATATCCCAAGGCAGTGAACCGTAATTTGCAATCCAGCGGTTTGCCGGTGCGGGGCCGGCGTTGTATTCGCCCAAAACGCCTATGTAATCTTGCTTGTGCTCAGTATATAAGTCGTTTAAATACCTCACTCCAAGGCGAATATTCAAATATGCGTTGTATAGCAAATCCTTATCGTAATTTTGTATGCCCTCTCTTTTTGCCAAAAACTCTCCGGTTGTCGGCATAATTTGCAAAAGCCCTCTGGCTCCGGCTGGTGATTGTATTTTGGCATCGAACATGCTCTCTTGCCGCATCACGGAATACACTAAATACGGGTCTATTTTCGCATGTTGCTTAACTTTTTCTTCGTGCGGAACCGGATATAGGAATTTAAGCGCAGGTATTGGTATGCTTGCCATTTTTTGCCTTGGAACCATATCCAGGAAAATGCGAGCCATGCGATGCGCCAAAGCGTGCTCTCCGTTATGCATGAACATCATGCCGTATCTGTAATAAAATTCCGGACGGTTTTTGTGGAATTTCATAACTTCATCGTAAAGGGTAAAGGCTTCTTCTTCAAAGCCGCTGCGGAGCAAAAGCTCAATCTGTGCCAAGCGCTCAACGCTAACAAGGGAATCTTTTGTGTTTTCCTCTCTTTTTCGCAAAGATCTCAGCCAAATAGTAGTGGAGTCTTCAGACATTTCAGTGCCTAGTTTAGGGACGGTTTCCACGAGTTCAAAATCCTTTAAATTCTGCTTTGCCCGCCATGAGTAATATCCAAGCGGAAAATCAGCTATAACCGCTTTGTATGCAGTTGCGGCGCTTTCTTTTTTCTCCAGCAGCCTTTGGCATTCCGCATAAAAATAAAGAGATGCGCTTCTTGCCATAAGCCCAAGGTTTTCGTTTGCCGCTTCTGCAAATATAGTTGCCGCTTCTGCAAAATTCCCTTCTTTGAAACTTATGAATCCCACCCTGAATTTTGCCCATTGCCTTCTTTGATGCTTGCCAAAGTGGACATTGTATAATTGCTTGTATGTTTCAATGGCTTTTTTATAGTCTTTTGCCTGTTCAAATTCCAATCCTTTTACCCATAGATTATTTGCGTTTTCTGCGCTGTTTGGGAATTTTTTCCGAAAAATGGAATCCAGTTTTCTGGCTTCGGCATTGTTGCCGGCTGCTCTTTGCATTCTGAGCAGGGTTTGCATCCATGTGGCGTTGTATTCAATGCTGTCTAAAAGTTTTTTGTACCGTGCAATAGCCAAATCTGTTTTTCCTGAGAGCCTCCAGGCTTCTGCCTGCATAACCATTAGATTGAGTTTTCTTTCTCCGCTTAGATTCGCATTTTTATTGGAAAATATGGTGTTTATTTTGTCTGCGCATCTTTCGTGGTATCCTTTTCTGCATGTGAATCTCACAAAGTCGTAATCTGTGGAGCCGGGAGCAAGTGTTTGTAGGGCTTTGAATGCCGAGTCTGCGAATCTTCCGCCGTTTCTCAGAGCCGAGAAATAGGAATCTGTTGTGCCCAGAGTCCATCTCAGAAATTGCGCATAGCTTGAGCTGGGTTTCAATTTAAGGCGTTTTTCTATGGAGTCATTTTTTGCTTTTTGTGTTATCGAGGTGTCTCGGAGCACGCCTTCCAACAAAATCTGATCTGCTCTTTCCCATGATGTTTTATTGGTTTTCAGGCTTTTCAGGTTTAATAAAAGTTTTCTGCTTTCCTGATAATTTCCTCTTTCCATTTCGCATCTGGCAAGCCTAAGTACCAGAGGTCCGTATAAAAAGTCAGAGGCATTCCCTAATAGCGGCGTGTAGGCGGTGTAGGCACTGTCCCATTTTTTGTCGTAATAGAACACTGCGGCTTGCAAAAGCCTTCTTGAAGCCGAGTCTGCTGCATTTACGCTTCCTTGCAGGGCAAGCTCTCTGCGCAAAACTTCATTTTTAAATACGTCGGGGTGCAGGAACTCCAGTATGCGGTCGTCGTTAGCGGCGGTAATGGAGAAAAAAAGGGCAAAAATTAGGAGGGAGAGCTTCATTTTAACGAAAATCTAGAAATTTTTTCAAAAGAAAACTTGACAAGGGTAAAGAAAATAGCTATATTTTGCAAAAACATTAACAAGGAGTTCATTATGAACAAGATTTTTTCAACGATAGCAGCAGTAGTTCTTATTGTAGCAACTTCTTTTGCTCAAGAGAAATATGGCGCTAGAATCGGGTACTCTTACAATGATCCTACCGGAGATGGTAGCGACGAAGTTGATGGCGGTTATGCTATTGGAGCCGGTGTGGTGGCCATTCTTCCTATCAGCGATGTTTTAGCTATTCGCTCCGGAGTTGAAATCAATTATAATAAACTATTTGGAGTTTCAGAAAATTTAGGCAACGGCGTGAAAATAGAAGCTTATGTCAATGAATTTCTAATAACGGTTCCGGTGATGGCTGAATACAATCTCGGAGACGCATGGCTTGGTGCCGGAGTGCAATTGGGCCTTCCTTTTCGCTCAGAAATACACACGGAAATTTCAGGAGCAGGTGCTTTGGATGGTACAGAAACTGAAAAAGCCAATGGAAGAGCGACATTTGACTTGGGCCTTGCAATAGGCGGCGGTTATAATATAACCCCAAATATAGGAATTGATGTAAGAGTTGTTATCGGTTTAACGGATATTTCCAATTCTGATGGTGCTTCCATTAATCAATATGGTGGCGGCTTATATTATATGTTCTAATTTAATATTTATCACCCCCTGAAAAATATATATTATTATAAGTACGGGGGTTTTTATGAACAAAATAGTTCTGTCTGTTTTGCTCGGCTTTGCGGCTTGCGTTTTTGCGCAAAATGAGCCGTTTGCATTGGGTGCGGATATTTCGTGGATACAGCAAAGGGAAAACAGCGGTGTGCGGTATTACCACGATGGGGTGCAGCAAGACCCCTTTGCCATACTTAAAAACCACGGCTTCAACTATATACGTTTAAGGCTATTTGTTGACCCCACGGCAAAAATTCCAAATGAAAGCGAATCCCCTTATTCCGCTGCTGGCTATTGCGGCCTTGATTCCACGATAAAAATGGCAAAAAGAATAAAAGCTGCTGGCATGAAATTCCTTTTGGATTTCCATTACAGCGACACCTGGGCAGATCCGGCAAAGCAGTACAAGCCTATGTCTTGGCAAGACCTTACCACTTTGGCTCAACTCACTGCAAAAGTGCGTTCATACACAAAAGAAAGCCTAGAGGCGTTTAAGAGCAATGGTGTTTTGCCCGATATGGTGCAGATTGGCAATGAAACCGTAAGCGGAATGATTTGGGACGTGGGCAGGAATTACAGCCCCGGCAGTTGGAGCAACTTTGCGGCCTTGGTAAATGCCGGCATAGACGGAGTGAAAGATGTTGATGCGAACGTTAAAATAATGGTGCATACCATCAATGAGAGAAACCCGAATGGCTGGCTTACGAACCTCAAAAATAACGGAGTGTCTAGAGTGGATGTATTTGGGCTTTCTTATTACACAAAATGGCACGGACAGCCGGATAGCTTGCAGAGGGTGGCAGCTAAATTCGCTGTGGATAATGCAAGCAACAACATAAAAATAGCCGTTGCGGAATACACTGCCAAGCATCATGAGAGGGTCAATGATATAATTTTCAATTTGCCCAATAACAAGGGTTTTGGAACTTTCATCTGGGAACCTGCGGATTGGAATGACAATGATTCCGGAGTGGTGCTTTTTGACTGGAAAAGCGGAACCAACAGCGGCCGCCACGCAAATGCGCATTTGGATGATTACATAGGATTGGCAGCAAAATACGGAACCCAGGTACCCAGCAGCAGCTCAGTTGTACCTAGCAGTAGCAGCAGTAGCGTAGCGCAATCCAGCAGTAGCGGCACTACGGCCATTCACAATATAATGGCAGATATTCCCCCAAATGCGAGAGTTGAGGTCTATAATCTCCGTGGAGAGCGCATATATGGCACTCCGGCTCAAGGCGTGTATGTTATAATTACTATATTACCTTCAAACAATAAAACCAAGAGGTTATTTTATGTCCATTAAAGTAGGTATCAACGGATTCGGTCGCATTGGCCGTATGG
>Ga0209755_10009010_pt1 | contig 10582 bp, 6 predicted proteins | sample TergutCo191P1_FD_187301 | JGI IMG/M metagenome (GOLD analysis project Ga0209755, IMG submission 187301) | Cornitermes sp. P1 segment gut microbial communities from Petit-Saut dam, French Guiana - Co191P1 (SPAdes) (version 2) | ecosystem: Host-associated > Arthropoda: Insects > Digestive system >... | reverse complement strand
GGGGGGGCATACAGAGTGCACTGATATAGTTCAGGAGGGGAACACATGGTAATGAACCTTTGAGTTCCCTAAAATGCGGGGAATTTCTGGACTATGAATTGTTAACTTCTCAAGGAAACTGTAAAACTTAAGGCAGTTGGAACTATTTCTGACTATAAACTGTTAGCTTCTCAAATAAATTGTAAAAGTGAGGGCAGTTGGAACCAATCAGATTTAGGACCTTAAGTCACACACACATAGCTAGTGTTACACACTGCAACTTTAAACATTTGTGAAGGTAAAACTGTCCCTATGCCAGCCACAGACGCATACTTCAAGTAGCTGTATGGCTCCACATATTCCTAATCTCTGCACTACATGGAGTAGTTAGCTTCATATCCTGGTTGCTTTACCCCCAGGAAAATGGCGTTACCAACTGAATAAGCCTAGTGGGTCCCACAGTAAGCCTGGGCACTTTGTAGAAGAGAACCCCCCCACCCATCAACAGCAATTCAGCAATTCATTTGCCCAGCTTGTAGCCTAGTCATGAGCCTACACTAAGCTACTGTTAACTCCAACATTGTATGCCATGTATTGTACAATGTTATGTGAAGGGCTGCTAATTAATCATGTGAGCTCATTACACACTTTAATTTTGAAAATGCTTTATTAACACTGGCACAATATGACCTACCAATTCAGCAACTTGGTAACTTCTGATTTGACTCAACAATAACTTCTGTGAAAAGTGTACCGTAGGAACACAATCTTACAGAGGCATCAAATCAAAACTGAAAAATACATTGACAGCTGTCACAAGGTATTCCACAAATTGTGCAAATTATGTTCACACAGAATTGATGTTTATGTTAACACCTCAAAGGCTTGGGTATGTTCACCCAGTAGACATTATCACACCAGCCTCGTATCAGGCCCCGTCATCTTTCAAGAGTCCCATTGAAGCCTGCACCACACAGGTAGATTCCCTTGGAAAGATGCATCTCTCAACTAATATTTGTTATTCTGGATGTTTCCCATAGAACATGTAAATTTTATCCATCAAAGGTGGAGAGAGATCATTGGTTGGTGCACCCATGCATACACATAAGAACAATGTGCAAGCTTACCTGCTGCTTCTGATGCACAGAATATGATCATATATGTACAAATGGGAATGGGGGGGGAACCAAGTAAATGGTGCACAGGTATGGATTTGGAAGGTAACCATTTCAGCCAATTACAGACTAACCAATTACACCTGGCAAGACAGAAAACTTTGCCAATCTCAGGCCAAGATTCAAACCATATACCTCCTATATGAAGTCCAGACAGCTGCCACAATGGATGCATGCACATGCTTTCGGGGACAAACAAAAGAGAAAAGAGCTAATGACTGAGTAAACATAAGAATTACACACATGTATGTATTAAAATAAACACATGGTATGTAACACAGAAGCTTTATTACCAGATATCCATGGAAGTCATGGTGACTGGTTCCAATAAATAATGTGAATCGTGTATGGCACTTTCTCAAGGGTTGGCCACCCAAGAACTTGTTGGAACTTGTGTTGCCTTTGGTTAAAATACATAACTATATTGTGATGAGGAGAATATGGGAAAGGCATGAAGGATGAAAAGGGCAAGCTGGCGGCTCAATGTTAGGGTCTCAAGACCTTTCAGATGTACACTAACTCTGTTTCTCCTCTAACTTTTACAGTGTAACTAATGATATGCTTCACTTAATAACGAACTGTTAAAATACAATCTTTGTTTATAAGAATATAAAATATATAATTTAAATTATATAACATCTTTCATAAGTTTACGAGTTCTTTCCACTGCTGTAATCTGTTGATTGCAGATGGCTGGCCATAAAATTATACGAATATTTCTTCTACTTTTCATATACATCACAGAAAGTTGTGCAACAGTGAACAGAGATTATCTCACACATGACAGATAAGTGAACCTCAGGTAACCAGAATCAGCAAAATTGCTTATGGGATGTTGTGTGTGCATGCACGCATATGTGACTTCTGCCACGTTTCATTTTTGTTACATGCAATCACTTAATACACAGCACCATCACAAGTATTTCACAGATACCAAACGACAACTACCTGTAAGGTGTCTGCAGGTTCACTACATATACATTGGACATAAACAAATGTTTGTGTAGTATATTCTGAACTGTCAATTTACATGGAATTACAGCAGTCATGGTGTGAATGTCTTTTACACAAAATACTAGCCATAACAAAATACAATATCAAAACAGGAACTAAATTCACATAAGCACACTTTACTATGGTGACATGCAACACATATAATACAAATTTCAAATACTGAACGTCACAAACGATAAACCTGCATTTACAAAGTGGACATACACTGAAAAAGTCACATTCTAATTTAAAAGGGTGGGATGGAAATCCTATGTAATACTTTTAAATTATTACAATTTTTACAGCATCAGACAAATGCCTATCTTTGATATTATGAGTCATGAAACCAATCTGCATCAAAGGCAGTCCTGGAACCATTCGGTACAAAGGACAGTCCTCCATGGAAGGCATTGATCGCAGATGCCCTAAAATTTAGTTAACTATAATTAGAATTCAACTAGCGTATCTCCAATCACTAATTTATGAACTCATCCCATTTGGAGCTACTGCTCTGGATTTTCCAGTAATAAAACCAGTTACCCTCAACTGAAAAAAATTTGATAAAAAAATTATGAAGTCTTCCTTGTGCTTCACCAATTACCACATCACATAGATATTTGGCACAGTGAAGGTAGCTCCACACAGTACTTAATTTTCAGATGGGGGTAATTGATAAGCTTCATGCCTGGCTACTTTGTCTGTGGGGAAAGAACCCCCCAGGAGCAAATGGGTGGACTGTAAGCCTGTATAGACTTAATGGAGAAACTTTCTTTCTTCTGCTGCATAGTCAACACCAATCCCTTGGGTTGACTAAACTCAGGCATTCCAAATTGAAAACTGAAATCTGTGGGTCCCATTATTAATCTGCCAGTCCCATCAGAAAAATCTTCAATTCTTCTGCAATTATCCACCACGTAAGACCCCTTCACTAAAGATACTGAGAAACAAAACTGTTTAGGATGACATGAAAAGATATAACACTAGATAATCAACATGTACTGAATGGTACATTCACAAATTTCACAGTTTATTCGCACATTTTTTATACGCGACATTTTGGGGAAGTTTGTAATGGATGCTTTATTTTCTGACTCCTCCTCACGGCAGCCCACTTTTCCTGGCATCTGTAATGTCACTGTACTTGAATCTGACATACATTCTTATACTGTGCATGAAGCAAGTGTTCAGAACTGGCCTGGGATGTACTATAAAGACATCATAGCACACACATACAAGACCCCACTTAAAGAAGGGCCCAACTGCATCTTTAACCTTGCATTCTTCTGTTTAATAACTGATCTCTTACAGAAACTTCAATACCCACATGCTGTTTTATCCAAAACTGTCTAAAGTTTGTGGACACAAAGCCACATCAGGCTTCCCTATGCATGTTATTTATCATACAGCACTCCATGCATTCCGCAGCAATGCAAGAGAGAAAGCTGTAAATTCAAAGCACTGTTAAAATATGGCCCTAACAAATGAATAAGACTGATGTGCACCACATTCATAGTTTAGTGAACAGCAAGTGAACTCCACCTGTCAGAGAAGCAATGGCTGACACTATGACGAGTAGCGCATATTTAAAACACAAAATGAACTTGTATCAGTTTGACTTTGTCTCCATGGCAGATTCTGCAAAAGGCTTTCAGGAACTTCATTTGCATATTGGTCAGTACTCCAGAATAGTAGAATGCAATGACATTTCTGATAATGTATCACATCTCATTTGGTAAGCTGAAGTATGATCACATAAGTTTCTAACAATTCTGTCTTCATCATAGTTCCACACACTTTCAAACCACAATTCAAGTAACAAAAAGCAAACCCAGTTTTAAGCAATCTCCTAATTAGTAGCCTACTTACAATTACTCACAGTACTATCATCAGAAGACTGGACAAAGTAGTCAGTATAGTGTGTAGGTCACAGACTGGATGATACAGGGTTCAAACCCCAGCAGACACAAGAGATCCATGTCTTCTCCAAAACATCCAGACCCAGCCTGCTATTCAGAGGGTGCTGGGGATCTTTCTGAGGATTCCAGTGGCCAGGGGATGAAGCTTACAACTCACCTCAAGTCCCAAGGTTATAAACAAGCACAGCTATACATCTACTCCCACTAAATACCTTCATGGCATGGCCAGGTACTACTTTACCTTCTTAGTATTATCATCAACAGCAGTATCACATAGACAACTCTCACAGCTATGACCTAGATATCCCAGATTTCTTCAAGATTCTCAGTCAGAAATTTCACATTTCCTTTCTTGTTGTTCTGTCTTTCACACCGAGAAAAAATTATGTGTGCTCTATCATGTGCCTCACATACATTAGTATCAGCACAATTCTCCCACTTTTCAGATGATCAGTGTCCCATCAGCTGCTGGTCTCATTCAGAAGACCATTTGAAAAATTAACTACCTTGATACAAAAATTCAATGCTTATACCAAACTCAACAAAATGCATAACATGCTGTAAAACTACATACAACAGAGATAAGTATGCTATAAAAATACAAAATGGAATATGCAGAACTTAATATGAACACAAATTTATAACACATAAATAATAAAACATTCAATGCAAAAACACACAGCTCAGGTACTTAGGTTGGTCTGAACTTGTCATTGTTCATATTACATTGAAACTACAATTTGAGCAAAAACCTTTATCACAGCATATTAATTGAGTTACTACACACCTAAAATTCAAAAGGCTGCCCATAGTGCAAGAGAATGACATGTAACAATGTGTCACAACATACAACATGTTTAAAGGACACTGCATGATGAAGAAAATAATGAAAGCAACCCACAGCTGAGGTTAAATACCATACACCATATGGTTAATCATGAATGCCACACAAAATTAACTCATCCCTGCAGTGTAACTGACATTGCACCACAAACAGCAACAGCATTGTTTGAACTGCACCTTCATAACATCCATCAACAAAGACATACTTTGGAAGCTGCAGATCTGATGGCTGTACAATGTCACTGGATAACAGGCAAAGCATGTGCAATGTACTTATCACACAAAAGAGGTAATATACTTGTATCAATCAACACAAAGACAGTTGTGAAGCAATTATTTAGGAATATTTTAATTTTATATTGACAATCTAAACACAAAAATCAAACAATACATAAAAAAGAAGACTCTTTGGTTCAGATCTGACAGTATTCAATTAAACTTCCAGCATGTTCAAACAAGCTTTTTAATTATTTATTACCAGTGGACATCATGATATACCACACAGACAAATGACACAGGTCAGTCTGGATTTTTATACAATACTTCAGACAGACTTCCTTATATTCTAGATTCAATACAGAAATGTTATCTTCTTGCGCAGACATACTCATGTTACATCTGATGATCTTTGTCCTCTGTGTCTAGAGGCATGAACTGCCACAAATCCTGCAGAAATCATTCATCCTCCAGAGATGCACAACAAACGGCATGATGGGTGGCATTCCAATCCTCCAGCTAAAGCAAAAAATTAGCAAAAAATTTTAACTCTTGAACATTAAGATGGGAATGCTTTAAAGCACCTGACTCATGCCACATAAAATAAAAACTAGTAGCAGAGCAAACTGCATTCAGTTCCTTATGAAACTGGCAGAGCACAAAAGTAAAACAACTGTGTGTTGCATCACAGAGGAACACATGAAAAGGAAATCATCGGCATACATCATCTCTGACAGGATTGCTAAGTTTCCTTAACAGACAGCATGAAAAGAAGATAAACATGTGGCACACACACACAATAGAGCTTCCCAAAAAAGAACTACGAAATTAGCAGTATATGTTTAAACTGGAACCAGGTCCATGATTACCGACAAGAAACTGTCCATCAGAGGGGCAACTGCTAACAATGGGGTAATATTTACAGTAATCCCTGAACACTGGGAAACACTCCAAGCACAAAGAAAAACTCTTCCCCTTGTATGCACAAAAAACAGAAAACGGAAACCCCGACTGACTTTCCTCCAACATTAGAAAGAAACCAGTGTTCACAAATAAAATCCAAATGGAAATCAGATTTTGTGCACCCTACACATGGGGTCCCCACTCAGAAATACGTATTACTGAAGGTTACGACAAGTAACCATTTAACAGCTACAAATTTTTGTTCAACTTTTTAACAAGGAGAATGGGGTGGGGGCCTGTCTATCATATTAGCACAGTGTGCAAAGAGAGACACAGGGTCCCATAGCTCTTGCAGTCTATCAAAAGACTGAAAATTATTACCAGCAAATAAGCACGCAATTTAACTGTTGTCAAGTGCACAACCCGAGACTAACAATTTTCACGGTAATGTTTAAAAAACCCTTAGGAAGGAAGAACATAAATGAAATCTATGACTAGTACTATATCTATATTTTTATACCATTTAACCTTTTTGTGCATATAATTATAGCTCAATTTAAGTTTCATATAGAACAGGCATTATAGTGAATATGGAAAAAAATAAAATTCACTTGGCAAATTTGGTAGCTATAGGTCCAAATTCACTGACATTAAATGTATGGACACAATATCCCCCCTTACATATCTACTATACTCCCTCTGTGGAATGTTTTTCTTACTTGACATTCTGCACTGCAGTAGCATGTGACCAGACACCCAGAACATTTCACCTCTGCTGCTTTCTCACAAACTGCACACTGAACAACTTTCTCTCTCAGAGATGCCACCTGGACAGAAATACAAAATAAATGGTGATAGGATGGTTACATTAAAGGCATCCAAGGAATTTCAATAATACATATTAATACAAACAAATAATGTTTTCATAATCATATGGGCTCCCATCTATGAAACTGTGGAGGAGAGACTTTGTTCCATTGACAATGCACCATGTCAAGTCACAAGTTCCAACAATAACACTATACAAGATTAAGTCAGAAAGTAAGTTTCGCTATTTTATTTCTGCGAAACTAACGATCCTTGCAAGTTGTTACTTTGTCACACACTGGTATGTGGATCCAGAACTGGTGGCAGGTATCAACAGTGCAGGAAATGCAGTGCTGGCATAGTGTCAGTTGTAAAATGGCAACCTTACTGAATGAGTTGGCAAGAGGCAAGATGCACTCCATTCCTATTGGCACAAACATGGAACCCATGAGCACCCACAGACTGAATGTAGTGGTCTATAGTGCAGACTTATTTGTCATCCAACAAGTGCAGCAATGCTGCTGCAACTGCAGATGTTTGGGCAAGTGAAATGAAGACAAAAGTGGCCATCAAACAACAACATGTTTCTCAATGACACCAAAAGAATGGTGCAGGTGGATGTGGCATTCAACCCCTCACATAACAGTGTCTGGGACAACGTCTAGAAATGTTTCAACTACCACAAAGTGTGCAACAAATGGGTGCCAAAACAACTATCCCACCAACAGAAAATGATGGATGGCCATCCCACTGACCAACCTCAAACATAAAAAATGTAAGGGCAATAACAATGTGCAATGCACTGTCACCAGAGATTAGATGCAGGTGCACCATTACAGCCTGAAACAAGGTGAAACCATTGTGCTATTTATTGTCAGAGAGTAACATGCAACCTGCACTACATCATGAGCATGGGTGCCCTGCAAATATCTCGTGGTTCCTCAAATCCCAGACTCTCTATAGTAAAATTCCTTCAGTCCATTAGGTAACGAACTTAATTTTTTTAAAACATTTCACATTCATTAAGCCAACGTACTCAGAATAATGAATCACTGCAAATAGTACCAACCCACTCGGAATAATGATCACTGCAGATAGTACAAATGAGATTCTTCTACTGCTTCACAGGTCCTCCCAAAGTTCCACTCCCCCCTTCTATTCACAGACTCTTTTGGGTTCCTGTCACAGCTCAGGCACTACACAAGTACAATCAGATACACTAGACCATTAGCCCTGATACATAACATTTCCCACAAGAGCTCACACCTATAAGTGCATATAACTTCAAGATTATATTCTCACATTTCAGAAACAAGGCAGTAACAGAAACTAAGAGCTCTTGCATCCAACAAATTCCCTAGTTAGTTACTTCCACCTGTCCCCATCCTGAGCCAGCTACATCCAGTACACACCCCATATCCCACTTCCTGAAGATTCACCTTAGTATTATCCTCCCATCTATGCCTGGGTATTATCCCAAGTGATCACTTTACCTCAAGTTTCCCCACCAAAACCCTATATATGCCTCCCCTCTCCCCCATATGCCATACATGCCCCACCCATCTCATTCTTGTCAACTTTTCACCCAAACAATATTGAGTGAAGAGTACAGATCATTAAGTTCCCCATTATGTAGTTTCCTCACTCCCTTGTTACCTCATCCGTCTCAAGCCCAAATATTCTCCTCTACACCCTATTCTCAAACACCCTCAGCCTACATTACTCCCTCAATGTAAGTGAAAATGTTTCACACCTATACAAAACAAGCAAAAGTATAGTTCTGCAAATCTTCACCTTTCAATTTCTGTATAGCAATCTGGAAGACAAAGATTCTGCACTGAATGATAGCAAGCATTCCCTGACTTCACGCTGCTCTTAATTACCTCCTGATACAATTTTGGGAAGAAATTATGAGCCGTGCAAATTAAAAAATAAAATCTTGTTAAAATCAGTATGAAATTGAGATTATTAATACAGGAACCAACCATATTTGTAAGATGAAAGTCACCCTCCTTTCTGTACAAAATACATATACTACTTAGAATGGAATTCCTTAAAACAATAAAGTCTGGGAGGGGGGGGAGGTTTTTCCCCCCTTCTATTCCAGAACAATTAATATGCATTGCCTAATTAACAGAATGTCTTTAGAAAGACTACTACTACCAAAGTCCTTTTATAGTAAAAGTAATGGCCTTAATAAAATCTTCATGAACATGTTATGATGAGGTCTACTCTCTACTGGTGATAAAAATTAATGAATACATTTCCCAGTGGAATTTGCAACTCATTATGTAACATATTCTTGTCATAATGTGACTGAAGGCACTATATTCCTACAGCAGTTTATGCTGGTCAGCCATATTATTCTTGCTGAAAATGCTTTTAGGCATACATGGATGGAGCTTACTCAAATGTATCACCTCCATGAACATGTGAATTCACACAACTGTATGTACTACTGTCATAATATGTAATTAGCAATCATGGGACTAGTACTGTACACTCTGGTTCACCTTCTGGTTAAAGATTACAGCTCTAATACAAGATTTTACTCTGGTGGTCTACACAGAAATCTTCTAGGTACCAGTTCTGTAAACAAACACTTCCATTTCAGACACATCCAACTATCATTGACACTCATGTAACAGACAGCACACATCCAAATGATCACTATATCCTTAAAAACCAACTTTTATGCAATGTAGTCAAAAGGGATAATTTGACCACTATACAGAAACCTGAAATAGTGCAATTATCCACTTGTGCAGAAATTCACTCTAAGTTTATATTCAGAAAACACAAAATGTATTATATAACAGCAAATTTCAATTGCTAGATGTCATGTCACATTGGCAAAGGGCCCACCTCAGATTCATGCCATGTCAGCAAAGTCTCCTCAGTATCGCACCAAGTTGGTATTGCATCATCACACTCAAACCATGTCAGTAATTTCTTATCTTCACTGTCCTCAGATTCTTCCAAGTAAGGTTTGCGCTCTGCATACTCTTCGCCTACTAGCACTTCATCTTCAGACTTGTTCATATTGAATGTCACCAGAGAATCAAATTTCACAGGAATTTCCTGAAATCAGTAGTGACCGAATCTATGCCTTCACTTTGAAACCTTCCCCAATATAAACTGCACTATATAGTTCACAAAATCACACCAGTTTAAAGGAAAAAGAAAAGATTCCCATGTCAAAACTATGAACAGCATGGATTCTAAACCCAACAAATCAAAGTAACAATGGTGTTCACAGCCATGGCATTTATTTATCGCAGTTAAGGGAGTTGGTTTATGAAGACAAAAATACTAACTACATTCTGTAACTCAATTCTGCATACTTTCCTAAATATTTTCTAAGCTAGTTTCCCAAGTAAAAGCAGAAGTACAAACAACAAAAATAATGACCAGATGACACAAGGAGTACAAAAAATAAAAACTATGACCAGATGACACAAGGAGTACAAACAATAAAAACTATGACCAGATGACACAAGGTGTACAAACAACAAAAACAATGACCAGATGACAAAGGAATAAAACTATTTTGTACATACAGAAGTCTATACACCTTCACAACAAACAGTAGTCATACAAAAACAAAAGAACCTTACATTCAATACTGTAGAATCATTAAAAAATTTATAAAAGCAGCTTACTAGCAACACTGCAGTAGACTTATAGCACAATCCTAATACGAGTGTCAGTATGAAAGTAATACCTCCTCCTCCTCCTTATTATTATTAT
>Ga0209755_10009009_pt1 | contig 10584 bp, 10 predicted proteins | sample TergutCo191P1_FD_187301 | JGI IMG/M metagenome (GOLD analysis project Ga0209755, IMG submission 187301) | Cornitermes sp. P1 segment gut microbial communities from Petit-Saut dam, French Guiana - Co191P1 (SPAdes) (version 2) | ecosystem: Host-associated > Arthropoda: Insects > Digestive system... | reverse complement strand
ATTTTACAATTTGGAATACCGCAAAACATTCCGAATACTTTAACAGCAATTTAGTTAAGCTCCCCGTTTTCAACTTTTTTGGCCTCTAAACTTATTCACAGTTCCGGATTCTCTGGGTATGAAAAATTAATTTAGGAGTCACTCCTTCGAAAAAAGGATGGAAACACTGCTCTAGAGAGTAGCATTGACAAGTGCATATTTTCACTGTACTGAGGTTGACATCGCAGTAAACCTGTGAGATTAGAGTGGATTCCAGATTTCTGTGCTGTTGGTAGGTATTTTTAATAACTTTTGTTTTCATTAAAAAATACTGCCTGCTTGAAGGAATTAACTTTTCTACAGATTTAATGCTGAAAAGTGAAATATGAAGCCTCATACTGGTAGCTTGCATATCTGTACTTCTAATCTGTCCATGAAAAAGCTACAAGAAATATTGATACATCACCCTTTCTTCTTCCATGACTTCATCCGTCTCCTGACCCTCAATCAAGTTCTCATGTTGTGTTATCATGTCCTGTACCTCTGCGAGGTCTTTTTCCAACTGCTGAATAACCAGCCTCTGTTTAGCAACGTGTTTTTTCTCTCTTTCCAATGAGTCAGCAACTGTCTTAATTTTGTGTGAGAGATTTGCCATAGTTTCTTCTTTGCGCTTTAATGTCTGGCATTTCTTCTCACACTCAGTTTCCTAAAAGGATAAATATGTCTGTTATTTTAAAACAGAGACCAATAGAGTCAGGTAACACTAAAGAATGTTGCCACTCACAAGGTAAGAAGCAGAACACAGAAATGTAACCAGGCCTAAAAATATGAAGTACCACTGGACACACCAAATTCAGCGTTGTACCAGAGCAGATTTATCATCAGCTGCATTGGAAGGTGTTTGGGGGAGGGGGGATTGCACAGAAATCTTTCAGTGATTCTAATAATTTTCATCATAATTAATACCTCGAAACGTCAAACTACAACTTTATAACACGTTAATTCGCCCAACAGTAACTTACGCCTCCGAAACATAGGTGCTTAAAAAAATATGACAAATAAACTGATGATTTTTTAAAGAAAAATCATGAGGAAAATATTTGGTTCTACAAGAACAGATGGTGGCCACTGGAGAATTAAAACTAATCAAGAAATAAATGATATATTAAAAGGACAAAATATAATTGGGTTTATTAAAAAACGATGATTAAACTGGTTAGGCCATGTTGAACGCATGGCTGAGGATAATATTGTGCAGTAGATTACGAGATGGAAACTCATGTCTAAGAGACCAATTGGAAGACCTAAAACACGTTGGGAAGATGACGTTTTGGAAGATATAAAGAGCATATACATAAGCAACTGGAAGAAAGTTGCACAGAATAGAGACACTTAGAAGAAAGAGGCTGAGCAAGCCAGAACCTTGATGATGATGATGATGATGAAGAAGAAGAATTCTAATAATGCGAGATATGAGGTTCGTATAGTGGTGGGGCTGAATATTCAAGTCTTCTGGGGTTGGTGTAGGTACTGTGGTGTACTCAAAAGATTGGCTTGGAGAGACCTTGACAGTGGCTTGGCAGAGGGTAAACCGTCACGTGTTGAGAACCAGTAATCAATTTTCTAGTTAAAAATACATTGTGCTGAAATGCAGTTGCCTTGTGAGGGCGAGTTCATTCTGTTATACGAGGTAGAATTGCCTATGTGTTCTGTTTAGTGCTGTGCATAAATTTGTCTTCGGACCTGCTACAAACTGAACACTTAAAAAATGTCGACAAGTGGAAAGTCACAGGGACTTTAATGTTCTTGTGACCAGGGCGTAACAGCGGGGGAGCGGGAGTGATGCTGCAGTGCACGGCAGCAGAGTCGAACAGGGCAAATTGAACGGCATTATGAATATTTTAAATGAAAAAAATCAGTAAACAATTGTGATTTTGTAAACTTCGTAATTACTTCTAGGGACGGCCAATATGATTTCTCGCCCAGAGTGCGAAAGAAACCTACCTGTGCGAGAGTTAGTGACTCCTCTATAATATTTATAGCAACATACGGGTCTACCAATTAAAGAAATGGATTTACGAGTAAATTCTGTATCACAGTACTTTCTTCATGGACATTAAAGAAACTTCTTACCATTTTGTGTAATTCTGATGTTGTTTTAAAAATCTGAAGACGCAGTTTACTGAGATCCTGGCGTTGCAGCTCTTCCAGTTTCACATGTTTCTGTTGCATCAAAATCCCTAAGCTCTCCTCAATCTTCCTGCACTCTTCTTCGCAGTGCGTGACTTTCATCTCATTGTCATACAAGCGGAGCATTTTCTCATCCAACTGAGTTTTTTCCTGAAAAGAAAAGGTTTAAACTATTGGAGAGGGTAAAGGTAAAGGTACAGATCACACCATAACCTGCCATGAAGGCTCATAGGGATATTAGAGGTATAGCTCTACTCTTTCTTCAACCTCGGTGCTAGATGAGGGTTGGTGGTCAGCGCCACGCCCCGGCCGCTTTACCCCCGGGAAAGAGACCCACTACCCAATGTACAGGACATAGGCGTAAATTTGGGGGGGGGGAGGCCAAATACCCCCTCCTATTTTTTCTAGCATTTTTTAAACCTAAGAACAGTCTTTTTCTGGTTACTGTGTTGAACAGGAGCAAATAAAACTAACTGGATGACAGTGGAGGAAATGGGTATATGTATATTAAGGGCTAGATCAAACCGATCTTCCCCGTCTTTTTAACTTAACTACTTCGTAAATTAAATTTCGTAATACCCATGGTCGATTTTGCCCCCTCCCCCCTCCAATTGTTACAAGCCATGTTACGTCTATGGTACAGGAGAGTGGGTGGGCCCAAGAGCCAGTCTGGACAGGTGCGGCAAATCTCTCCCCTGCCAGGATTCGATCCCCAGACCGAGTATTATTTTAAAGTGGTGTTTTATATTGTTTTCACTGCACCTTGGTTGCATATAAACATCTAACTATTTTTGCACCAGCCTAGTTAAGTCTAACAAGTCATGACTATGAAGAGTCAGATATTAATCTTTTCAGCAAGTGGTATTTAAGTGTAAAACAAACCAAATGTGTTAGCATTTATTCAGGAGATGCCTGGTTTGAACCCCAGTCAGGACAATGGTTATCTTGACTGAAGTCTTGCATTGTTTGGCTTGGATCATCCAGCCAAATGCCAGTTGTGTACTTCACTCAAGCTGTGACAGCTTCCTTCCAAGTCTTTTCAAATTCTTTGTTGTATTAATTATCCCACTATTTGATGCTACATAGCGTGAGATAATGTCAGGAATACAAAATAAAAAAAAGTAGTTTTCCCTACTAACACTATGAAGACCTAGAGGGGTGGTGATGTTGTAGCTCCATTCACTGAACCTCAGTGCAAGATGGAGGTGAGTGGTCATCATTACGCCCCATCCACTTTACACCCAGGAAAAGAGCCCTTACTACCCACTGAACACATGTCTGGGTGGGCCTCACAGCTGGTCTGGACATTCAGGAGATTAAAACATCTCTTGCACCTGCCAGGATTCAAACCCTGAATCATCCAATCTGTATCCTACTTCATATTGTGAATACAATATTCTCTACATCATCTGCAGTTTCCAACAACTGCCATCCTTACATTTGTAGGGCTAACACAGCTATTCTGTCATTATATACCTCACAGTCCGAATTGGTAATACTTATGAATATGAACAGAAGGTGGCAGCAGTTGAAGGTAAATATGAGTCACACAGTCTGCAACTTCTCTGAAAGTAGCTGCTCTAGATAGCATCACTGCTTAGTGTATATTATTTTGTCAGAATTAATAACACAGAAATGAATATCAATGCAGCCACTTTTCCAGACTCCTCAAGATTCCAGCATGCATATTCAGTGTAAAGGTGATGTCCAACTGTTCCTCAGTCTCTGTTATGTACACACATGAATCACTGTTAATTAAGCACAGTGTGACCAAGAATGATCTTAATAATTGCAACAATTTCACATTTCAATTTCAGTTGTCCTTATGCTAGGAGAATACCTGAACTTCAAATCATTTCACTGTGTCTTCCCATCCCACATCCATGACATGGCCAGTCTACATAACTGCAAAGACAGACACACTTAAATACAGCCTCTACAATTTTTGGACTTCTCATTTATCATGTCACAGAGTCTGGTAGGTGAGTTCCATTAACATTTTGGCGGAACATACTGCCTCCAACTTCAGGTATCCACCTACCTCAAGACTATAATTTTAAACTTCATCATTATGGTAATAATATATCTCATGCAAAATTTGTACCAGGTGACTAATTAAACTATCTTAGCATACATAATGCTGAACAAAAGAGAAAGTATAACTTCAATTAGTTAATTACTGCAACTGCAGTTTGATCTACCAGTTCAAGAAGGCCTGATGGCAGTGATATTGGAAAAATTGTTCAGAAGGGTAATCACATAGGATTGATATGATCAAATTAATTATCAGACATGGAAGGATGGAAGGTAGCTTGTCTAAGTGTCAAAATCCTCGAAGCATATCAGGATACAATCTCTTAGAAGAGAACACTCCTCAATGCCACTTGTATTTCCTTTGCAGGATAGAAGAATGGTGATTCTCTCATGGTGCAATCCACACTGCTATTGGCATACTATCTTAGAATTGGTGGGACACAATGTATTAAAACAAATTCTGAAGTAAATCTCTGTAAAATCCTTACCAACTCCTGTATCAAGTTGTGGTATTCCTTATACACCCGCATTTCAGTCTTCTTCTTTATGTTCTCTGTCATAAGAAACTTCCGTTGAAGAGCCAGCTGATTAAGCTGGTCCTCTAACTTCCTCATCTTTCTTTGTAAATCATCATACTTTGTTCTGAGAGTTCCAGATCTGTGAGATTACACAAACATAAATTGAAATGATAATTTGAAAAGAGTAATCATAAATGCATGAATCGTGCTTTTGTTAAAATTTAGTGATATGTTTCTTTTACACTGGAGTTTAAAGGCAGTGACATTACTTTGAGGATTCAGTTTTACTGCAATTTATTTATGTAATACTGACTTATATAATGCATAATTAGTGAATGTCAGAGATGAAAAGGACTACAGTCATTCTTTATCACCAACAAAAGTGTTGAGAAGTATCCTTACCCAGAGAGGTCCTCAATTACAGAAGTGAAGCATTTGGATTTCATCCTGATGAAATTTTCAACATTCCCTTGGAAGACAAAAAAATTCTCAAAATTTACACACAGACCTGAACTTTGAAGTTCATCCAGGTACTTCTTTTCATCCACTTCCTAAATCAGAACAAATGTTACTGAACATGAGAATAGACACAACTGAAATGTTCAAAAATCAAGAAATATAATGGTTAAATATTCTGAGCATTGTCCTTCATGTCTAACTGTTTTCTCATAGCATTGCTGAAGAATTTTCTAAAAATATTAACATTTTTACTGAATTTTGCCTGGCTTGTTACTGTCTGGGAGTCAAGATAGTGATCCATGATCTACATTACAACTGAAATTATTTTACTCACCTTCCAACTGAATGGCACATCCTGCTGACAATATTAACTTGAATTAAAATTTCATACAAGAATTTAACAAAATAACCAAAGATGAGTCATGCATGAATTTAAGAAGCTTGGTTTAACACACACACCTACAGATACCCTGGTGATTTCAGCAGATCAACCATTTAATTGGCCTTTCAGTTAGTACATAAACATTATTCACTAAGTAGCTCCTATGGGAAAAAGCCAGCCTGGAATACAATGTGATGGAATATATGTATGTTCACAGGTACCTAAATGTACAGTGCGTGTATGTGTGTGTGTGTGAAAGGGGGGAGGGATTTAATTGTATTTTTGTATGTCCATATGCTATAAATCAAGGGTTTCAAAATTTATGCTGTAAAATTACCACAAAACTATGCCCAGAGGTGTCCTAAATCCATTCTCTAGCAAATAAGTTAGTTAAACCTCAACAAACGACATCTCACAAACATTCTTCAGCCTATGGGGTGATTACCAACTGTAGAAATTCATCTTTTTAAGTGATGCTGAACACTGTTGAACAGTGATATATGAAATGTTGAACTAAACAGTTGTACGGTTTCTATTCAACCAATTCTCAATATTTGTCTTATATATGCAGTTTATTTAAGCAATGCCTATTAACTGTGTACAGCATACTGTACATTACTGTTCTGACAATGTAGGATATGTTTTTTTTTTATATTGTGTTATGACCAATAGTTCAATAATTTTCATCTTCTGCACAGTCATTAACCCCACCAACATTTCTTAAACTGACATTCTTTATGGCCTTCAAATCCTATTCAAATGCTCAAAATGGTAAAAATAACTGGAAATTATCCAGTCAGACTCATACGTTAGCTCTTTGGCTTCTTTTGTTAGTACATGTAAGAAAGGACCAAGACAGACACATAGCAGGCAGTAATGAGAACAAGCAGTAATTATAGTAAGCATGGAAACAGTGCCTAAACATCTTCTGCGTGCTATTCCAAAGGACAGTCAGCTGATTTTCATGGCAGTTGGCCTGTATTATGTTGTAAATTTAAATCTATAGGCAACAAATTACACTATGAAGTTTGGCAAATGCTACAGTTAGCATAAAATCAGATTTATCATTTTGCTAATGTGTGGGTGGACACAGAGAGTAGACAGCTGTTTAAACATGGATAATTATATTGTGTAAGTATAGGAGATGAAACTATGCATTGCAGAAAATAATCTATATTTCATCTTCATAAACAGCTTGGGACATTTACGTAATGAAGGCAGTTACATTAATAGATACAGCAATGCTTTTGAAATGCTAGCCATTTACACTTGCTGCACAGTAAGGTGCATTCTGCATTGTGACAGATATTGCTGCAGTACTAGCTGAGCATGATTGCCTTACCTTTTTGTCTATAAGGTACAATAAAACAGCAGATGATGAGGGTCCCTGTACTTTAATAATGCGAGTAAATTCTTTCTCTGTACCATCCTCCAAAATAAACACGGCTGTGACTGAAGCTCTATAACATGTTAAATATGTAAACTTTAGTATGTTTTAATGTAGACCTGAGTCACTGACATCTTGGATACAGAAAAACATATTTCACTGTTTGTTTAAGGTTACAGATGAAACAACTGGGTCAATTAATCCAGGATTCCAGATTGATGGAAGGAAACTAAGTAATATTTTACAGATACATATGGAGAATAAAGAAATATAAATAACGTACAGTGTGAATGTGAATAAATCTTAACAAATGAAAACATATTTCACAATACATATTAAGTTTCTTCTTCCAGGATTTAACAAGATTCAATCTCTGTGTGTCTGTTACCATTCACTATAAAGTTGTAATATGTGTAGTATAGACTAATATAATATAATATTATTGTACCATACTTAAAATGATGTAGTAATAGTAGAAAAGGTTATACAAATTTATGTTGTTCTTAATGTCGTACAGCGTGCAAGCAAAACATTTGCTATATGTTGTTTGTGATTATCATGACTGTGAAGATCACAGTCTTCTGGAATTCAATGCCATGTACTCATACTGTGGTACAGGGATACCAATACTTCAACAGAACCTGCTGCCTCCAGTATCTATTCCTTCAAAACAGTAAAAAGAATATGCACGGTTTCCATCTTCCACTGTGGTGTACATTATGTCTTCACTCTTCTGCATTGTTACAAGACTTTAAAATAACGTGTTTTGATCTTTCCCATGTTGCAAAAATTTGCCAGAATTGCTAATTCAGCTGTAACTTCATTTTTGACAAGGGGGCTCATATGAGTCACTTATAGTAATGGAGGCATACCATCTAGGTAAAGCACAGGAACTAAAAGAAGTCAGGTGAATCAGTGGTTCTCAAATCAGTGAGACTTATTCCACCAGTGTGACTTGGTGGCTGGTTGGGTGGGACACAAAGTCTTAAAAATTTGAACTTTAATTTTCAATATAACACTACAATGAGATCATCACTCTTCTGCAATTTGACGCTGAGTAGTTTTGTAGTTTGTTACTGATGTTTCAGAACAACCTATCGGTCTTATCTTCAAGTGTCAAGAAGTCCAAGAAGAATGTACGTAATTGTGACTTATAAGGAAAATAAATGCTTCATTTTTACTTTGGTAGGGCTACAAGTTTGTTGGTGTGGGGTGGGGGATGGGGTAAGGGATGGACGAAAGGGTTACTTGGACGCAAAATATAGGTTTGGAAGTGCTATTTAAATGAATGGCAGAATGGTGAATATAAAAACATGGAGAATTAGAAAATTCATGTAGGAATATGTCATAAATAAAATACAAGGGATAATCTCAAGTGTCAAATGTTTCATACACAACATAAGAAAGATCAGTGCATCTATTCTCTCTCACTCACTCACTCACTCACTCACTGACTCACTCACTCACTCACTCTTCTGCACTCAAATTCTGTATACTGCCCTGATTATATGAATCACACTTACGTATCTGAAATAGGTCTACTACTGTTTCCTCCATGAATCAGTTGAACAAAATTACTTGCACGTAATATATCCAGTCCAGTTCCCATGACAAAACAAAGAGCATCTGTAAAGTTTGATTTCCCTACAATACAAAAGAAAAACAGAATTTAGTACAGAAATCGGCTGTATTAATCATCATATTATTTTCTTGTGTAGGAAATGAAATACTTAAAGCCTATCCCCTCCACCACTCAATAAATTATTAAACCAAGGATGCAAAAAATCGCAGACACAGGTCACCTGGGCGACTAAATTGTGTACAGTGCCTCCTAATATTTGTGGATCCTCAGTATAGAACTAGCATCATGTCATTCTTTTTACATCTAGAATTTTGAGGTGGCTCCTAGTTTTTTGGAAAGTTTTTCACCATGTGTTCAACCCTTTAGTTTTAATAGAAATAAGTATGCAGAGTCACGTTCCATCAAACCTGATGATGGATGCACGACATTCCTCCAAAATGTCGGTTTCACTCTACAAGTTGTACAGTGTCAAAACCCAGAATACCCACTAATTATGTACATCAGTACCCTGTGCATTCGCCAGATGACAGAAGTCCATCAGTGTCCCAGAGTTACATGCTCCAGAGCATTGTCAGTGTTTGGTATGTGTTAATTTGTATCTTTGTTCTTGAATTGCTAATTACTCCTCATTTTGTGATTCTGAAGAGTATGAGCCTCTGTGTGCGTGTGCGCACGCGCGCGCGTGTGCGTGCGTGCGTGCAAGCGCGCGTGTGATATGTCTCGGTGACACTTTGCAGTAGGCCTATATACCAAATACCAGAGAACATGAACTGTTTCATTATAAATGAACTATATGTGCTAGAAGGAATTCAACTGACTCCATGGTGTACAGTCCAACAATCCCTTAAATACTCTATAAATCCCCCTTCTTTTTTTGAAGCCAAATGTTCACAGCAGTCCACCACTGGGACCCCTCCCCCTCCTCAAGCCAGGAAAAAACCTTCAACATCTGTAACAGTAGTAATCATCCACCCATACATAGGTGTTTTATGTACATAGTTTGTATCTCACTAATGCGGAAAAATGACAAATAAGACTGTTTCATTAGATAACATAGTGCATTACAACTTGCACATCTTTTGGCTTCTGTAAAGAACAATAAATAGTGTCATCTGTACCAAACCTGAAGAATGTAATGAACTTCATTCTGACGTTCAAAAATTTCAGTAAAAGGTAAAGTTATCTCGCCCTTAATTAGCATCACACCACCAATTTTGGATGGAATGATACAGCTACCAGCATTCCTAGCTTTGCTATTAAATGGACGTGATTGGTCAGTTAACGTCCCGGCCGCTTTATCTCCGAAAGAACAATTCCCAACAACCATTTAGTAGAAGGGTACATATATTGCAGGGCTAGCCTGCATACCGTGGGAAGGAGAAAATTTTCTGCCCTTGTCTGGAATCAAACCCCGATTCGTCAGCCATCAAGTGCGTATAACCCATTTGCTATACTGACTGAGCCAATCGTCTGCCAGGAACTTCGGTAAAAAAAATATGAAAACGTAACATACAATACAAGACCAAGAGATTGTATTATTGCATTTGGACACACCACGCTCGATAGGATCTTCTGGACGAGTGATCAGCCCGACCCTCAGACCTACACCTCACAACACACGACACTCACACGAGACAAACACCCATGCCCCGGCGGTACTCGAACCCGCAATACCAGCAACCGAGCAGCTATAAGCCCACGCCTCAGACCGCGCGGTCACTGGAATCGGCGATTGCATTTTACACTGAATTGTTTTGTTTTCGCTTGGGACATTCGTATGTGTTTTATGTAAACGGTTAACCGGTAAAGCCCGCCAAAGACAACTGCTTATTAACAAGTTAAAAAATCCAGTCACCCCTCGTTGTAGCACCACCTGCGGCTAGATGACATCCGCCAAAGACTTTGGTGATAAAAATGTGTCCGTAAACGTTAAATAATGTCTGATATAACGCCATGTTGGAAGGTATGTAACAAATGCGCGTAGCGTGGGTTGAGATTTCTGCTTTGCGAGAGAGCATGGGTCAGCGACTGCTGAATTCGTGAGAAAGGGGGG
>Ga0209755_10009008_pt1 | contig 10584 bp, 6 predicted proteins | sample TergutCo191P1_FD_187301 | JGI IMG/M metagenome (GOLD analysis project Ga0209755, IMG submission 187301) | Cornitermes sp. P1 segment gut microbial communities from Petit-Saut dam, French Guiana - Co191P1 (SPAdes) (version 2) | ecosystem: Host-associated > Arthropoda: Insects > Digestive system >... | reverse complement strand
GTTTTATTATCCACAGACTTGTTTTAAACATCCTTTTCTTACCAATGATGATGACATGTTCATTCAGTTAAGAGATGAAATGTGTTCTTCAGGTCAAACAAAGTACAATTTCCACACGTGTTCTGTGTGACTTCAAGTGCCTCAGAGGACTAAATTCTTGTGCAGTGTTTTTCAAAACTTCATGATATTATGCCTGCATCATGGGAGTAACATCAACTATAAGTGACATAAATTTATTATTACAATTGAGGAAAAATTGTTAATATACAATTTATTCAAACACTCATCTGAGAATAATAACATTTAACATGTAATTTGAAATTCAGTTCGTAAGTTTCCACAATTCTAAAATTTACTGAAAAACTTATATTTACAGAAACATGTGACATTAGAATGTCCAGTTCATTACTTCCTGTAACTTTTGACCAAACTTTTGTGTGTATTAGTGAGATACTTGCAAGTAGTTTTTTAAATACTTTTAGGTCAATGGGCAAAGTGGCTGTTATTATTGTCAGATTTTCACCAAAAAATGTGATAGAAAGGGTCTACTAAAAGTTGGCAATATCAAATTTCACACATGTATCAGTGGTTTTTGAACTGAAATATGGACACAAGAAAGGCATGTCTTCCATTACATGCATTTGCTATGAGCAAAGAATGCATGAACACATTATATGCTACCAGAAACATCCGTCAAATACTGTCACCCTTCAATACAATCTGCTGACCAGTTTCTTGTATCAGAAGTAATCCATCACATCTAAAATATGTAGCAATATATTACAGAAAATAGGAAATAAAGTGAGGATGAAAGAGGATGATATAACACAGTTCCACATTAATATTATATATTATTTCTTGAACCCAAGTTGATTGCACAGCAAAATAACTAGTTTTCACTGCAGTTTTTATGCCTATGTTATCAGATGAAACAGTAAACATCAGTCATGGAAATGGAAACATTCACTTATAGGATTGACAGTAATATTCCGAAGGAAAATTTAACTTTGCTTTGTAATGTATAATTCGTGTTTGGGTGGCAGTTTGTTTCAATCTAAATACTGGATATCACAAGTGAGGTTACTGTTTAAACTTCAATCGTGTGCCAGAAACATACATTCTAACAAGCAGTGTACCAATATTTCCCCACATAAATTTCATGCCATAAAGTTTCCTCACAAAGGTAACACTTGTTCATCTGGTCACAGAAGTCACTGAATATCATAACCCAAAATTTATCTTGTATTCACAAAGGACAACACTTTACACCTCATTGGTCTAAGATTCATTCTAATATTATCGTCACATCCACCCTTGGTCTTCCACGTGATCTCTCTCCCCAGTACTTCAACTAGAATTTTTTGTGCATCTCATTCGCCTTGATTTTATCAACATGAACATCGTATACAGGAAAAATTACAGTCCAGTTCCCATATCTTGAAACCTGTTGGTTAAGGAAGTAAGGAAAGATGAAAGAAGTGGGAGGGGCACAGATAGTATTCACTAGCCTCACCCAGCAAATACCCTCTGCTCCCTGCCCACATAACATAAATACCTTCAAAGTGACACGATACAGGAACTGGGCTGTATGAAGCTCCTTATGTGACTTTTCCAGTCATTCACTATTTCATGTCTCTTCAGTCCTTACTATCTTCCTCAGCAAACTCTCCTCAAATACCCTCCAAACTAAACCCATCTCTTAAAAGTGCAAGGTCTAGTTTCAAATCCACATAAACAGGTACAATTACAGTTTTATGTCACAATCTTCATATTTTAAACTGACCATGGCAAGACAAAATATTCTGAATTCAATGGTAGCAATCATTACCTAAATTGTAAGTAATAATGTGTTCAACGTAATTTTTATACATTCATGTTGCTCATCTCTCACTACCAGGTGAGGGAGGGGCCAGGGTAGTAGAGTTGATATAGCAACTCATTACGGGCTTGATGGTCCAGGGTTCGAACCCAGGTGTGGGCAAGGGGTTTGCTCTACTCCATATCTGTTCAGACCAGCCCTGGGTCCCACTCAGCCTCCTGTACAATAGGTACAATGGCTTTCCTGGGGATAAAGTGATCAGGGTGTGGTGTTGTCACACACACCTTCTGGAACCTACCATCTGTGCATGCTGTGGCATGTTATGGAGTCACTTTTACCTTTACCAAGACAACAGATTACTTAATATGCCCTGTGGAGGAATTCTGTATTTAATGAAACTGGAAAATTGCTAATATTATGTAGTGTTAATGGTAGATGGATAAAGTATGAGTTGGAGCACTGGTGGAATGATAATGATTAAAGCACTCAGAGGAAAACATGTCCTAGTGTCACTGTCCGCCACAACTCCCACACGGAATGGCCAGGAATCGAATCTACACCACCACACTGAAAGGCTGTGACTAACAACTTGAGCAATGGCACAGCCACAAAACACATATGAACTACAGTCTAGGTATCCCTGGTTCAGACCTGTATGTATTTTGGTCTTGCACGGAAGGACATTTATGATCAAACGCAACATACAATTCTAGCAATTTTAGCATGGGAAATAAGAAGCATTATTCCATAATTTTACAACTTCTGTCAGTTAAACAAGGTCATGATCGATCCAAATCAGTAAGATAATCAAGGGGTAGAAAATGTTCATTGGATGTGTGTTCTTCATTTACTACTACTACTACTACTACTACTACTACTATTACAGAACATATTACCATACTCTTTACCATTACTTCTGAAACTTCCCCCTGCCTGAGTGCCCTCTACAGGAAGCACAGCACACACAACTGATACCAGCCCTGCGGACTACTAACTATTCATTTCAACTGTTACAGTGGTTTTCAGACTGCACAAACAAGGACACAACAATATTTGATGTTACTCCTCGAAACCAATAGATGGTTGACGAGATTGTAACATAAAGGTGTACATTATCAAAGTATGAAGTGAAAGTACGGTAGGAATGTAGATGGAATGTCCCCCAAACTAAAGACCTAAATAGTGGAGATGGGACTAGGTTATTAAATAACAATGCATCAACTGCAAGATTAAAGACAGACAAACTGACACACAGTCCAAACTAATAACATTAAATGTCACCAATCTCCACATACCCACTACTGACATCTTCACCTGAAAGAAAATAAAATAGAAATTGAAGAAAATATACAGACCATACAGATCATAAGCATGTGTTCAGCCAAATCCTGTACTGTTACACTGATCTGTGTACTGAAACTGTTAATCAGCAGCCACTGAACTCCAAATAATACCCTACAGAATGCATGTGCAATATGTCTAAAAGTATTCAGGTATTTACAGAATCTTTCAAAGTCAGTGAGAGATTTGAAAGTAACTCACTGACATTTTGGGAAATTTATATCTGGAATTTCTTTGGTACACAAGCTGTAAAATACGGCAGTCACTCACAAAAGTGGAGGTAATAAAAAGGAAACATGAATGGATGAATTGGCAATGAGAACAATTAGGCATGATTTTATATGTTATTGCTGCAAGCTTCATTCCCTCATAATAGGACACACCAAACGTTACTGTAGTATTTCACAGTTTTCATAATATTTAATGTTCAGATAATTTGGTAACCAGACACAATACGAGACAGCAAGGAACTGCTGTTCCCGTACATAAAGGAGTATTTCAAAGCAGTAAGAAATCACTGAATTCTCCAGCACAAGTCACTGCATCAGGTAAACCTAATGCAGTGACTTGTACAACAGAAAGTTGAACTGTCAGACTGTGGGCAGGGAATTGAAAGGAGCTACTAATCATTGTTAAAATATTCCTCAAAAGAAATAACATGAAGAACATCAGTTATTGAAAGTTAGAATTACAACATTTGCATGTAAATCAATATTCAAGCTGGGAGCTTTGCTGTTTGCAAAAGGTCATATTTGCCATACAGTCTATCTCCAGTCTCATCATTTAAATATACTATGTACAAAATGCAACTTGGTGAGTTTTTCTAGAGTTGGCCAACAGCACACTGTGGGCAATGTAAACACTTTCAGGGCATCACTGTCACACTGGCATAGCATAAAAGTGTTCCAGGAATTTAGACTGCCAAGTAGTGTCAAGAGAACCTTGGCTAAGGGAAGTAAAGAGACTTTGTCACAATGGTGGTGATGGACAAGCATGAGAGGTTTTCAGCAGGGATAGTTACTCTTTGGTGTAACATGCCATAGCAGATTTAATTGGTACAAGATATAAAGATGGGACTGACAATTTATGTTGCAGTTTTCTTCAAGTTTTTAGGCCAAGACAGGAAAGATAATAGGAGTCATGAGGAGATGAAAACTTAAATACAATTTGGAGGGTGGGAGTTGTATTCTTAGCATTTAACATTCAACAAGTGAGAAGAAGTTGGTTATTGCTTAATTACAGAGTTACACATGTTATTCGGATTGGTTGTTTGAAAACTCGAAGGAATAGGTACTTACAGGTGCAAGGATGTCTATCAAGAAAGACTGAGGGAAGAGACATGTTTCCATTACAACAAACTGTCTCTTGCTGGGACATAAACTTGACACCTCTCCAATCATATATCAGGAACAACCTCCACTACACAGTAACATCTGTAAAGATTCCCAGAAAACATTAATTAACTGCAGGAAAACACAAAACCTCAGTTATGATAACCAGTAACACAGTTAACATTCAAACTGGATACCTCCCAAACAAAACGACAAAGCATTACTAAGGCACCAACTTGCTTGTTATAAACCTCAGAAGCAAGTGAAGTGTCTTCTCATTCAGTTGGTAGAATGAGGCTCCTGCATTTCTACACATTTCCATCACTGGTAAACACAGAATTATATAATACATGAGAACATGGAAACCACAGACAGGTCTTAGCATGGTGTTCAAGTAATTAGTACATGGGATCAAGAGTAACAGTTTGTTCTCTTTAAATAAGAAGGAACACTTGCCAGGGGACCTAAAATAAATCACGGACAATGTCCAACTATTACTTTAACCATGCTTAACATTCTCTTGGTTGTGGACATAAGGCCTCAACTGCACCATTAAATGTGATATTCAAACTGTGCCATGATTACACACAGCTCCGGTCTATATCTAGAATCACAGCACACATGTCCCTTGCTCCCCTCCCTTCTCCTCCTGCTCCCATCATTTATGCTTTCCATTAAGCTTGCCTGTACTCACTCTGCTTCAGGAATCCAGCTGGTAAACTACATATCTAAGCTGAGTCTCAGATTTCATTTCTACTTTATATATTTTGGTATGCTTGGGTCAAGCCAGTATCCCTCCCTGGGGTTTTGAGGTAAAAACCTTGAGTTATCATTTCAGTGGATATGAATCCTGCACCATCATGAACGGTTTTTTTTGGACTGGGGGGAGGGGGGAGGTGTTTGCTAGGGTTTTGGTTGTACTAGGCATGCAGTAGCCTGTGTATAAATGGATTTATTTTGCATACATAGATGACTGTATAACTTTCTACCTGTGATATATTAAACTGTTATTGTATCCCACAGCTCCTGTAGTCGTGTTACATGTGTGCTTACACTCAACCCCCCTCCACTTCTGAAGTTTGCCCTATGATTATTTAGGTAATTTATTTTGAAGAGAGATATGTACAAAAGGGGGGGTGCAAAATTTAAAGAAAGACGTAATAACCATGCAGAGGTATGGCACTAGGTCCACAATTAAAACACATTACACCTGCAGACGTCAAACTTCAGGCTTAAAATTAAAATAACAGTAATAACTAATAAGCATTAACAGTATTAACATGTTGGGAGTTTCTGAACGAAACACATCAGCACTTCCCTAATCTATTCAACTTATTGTAAAACCCATTTTTTGCAGCTGGAATGCACACTGTCAGTATCTAACTTGTTTCATGGTTCACATCTCCCATTATGCTTGAATCATCAGCTTCTGTATTTTTCACCAAGAGGGTATCCAAAGAATCCTGTGACAAGTTCCATGAAGAAGAGATGTTGCATAATGTGTGACACACAACACCACAAAATGACACAGTTTTTCTCAAGGTGGTGTCAGCCCAACAAAAACAAATCAGACTCCCACTACGTCTTTCTACCAAGTTTAAATATGATAATCAAGTTCAGTCTTATGCATATCAGTCTATGAACACCATCTTGAGCAGGTTTTAATATGTACAGTGCCCTTATAGAAAAATGTTGCCATCTCACAAAGAAAAAACAATAAAAAAGATAAAAACAATTATTACTATGTACAATTACAAACTGGACACTAGCTGAACTCTATTCTTGGAACATGAAGTTGCTATATCAAATGGGTTGAGTACCACATCATAAACAATGAACAAATAATGATTCTCCGTCTCACTTTGATGAACCAAACTCAGCAAGCTGATTGTACTGGGATGTCATCTTCATCAATAAAAAAGTGTACTCTGATTTGGCTTATGCAGAAACACAGCAAAGCAGGTTTGCATCAGTCTACATTGTATAGCATGATGGCACCATGACTCAAGAAATACAATTTAAATCTACTGGCCACTTAACAAAATGCACTGGCCCATAGTCATACAGTATGCAAATTACGTTAATTGATTGGATTAATAGTCCAATCACACAACATAAAAACATCGCAAATTTAATATGTGATCAAGAGTTTCACAACTTGGAAATTGAGAACAGATGTGTAATATTACACAATGATTTACTTATTAAATTTTAACGTGTGGACAGAGATTAAAAATGTCCTTGAAATCTCTATCTGTTAACTTGCCCCTGCCAAGTGAGTTAGCATATTTCTGGGGCTCTGGGAAGAACTACTAGAGGCACTGCAAATTGAAAATTTTTCTGACAATAGTAAAAATTTAACTTTTTACCTGTTAGAGAATTGTACATTGCCCACTTTAGTAAAAGCTAAAGCAACACATCTGAAAAACTGATGATGATAACTTAAAAACAAGTATGAACTTAGCTAACAGCTGAACTATTTAAAATTAACTACCCTGAATTTTTGTATGTGGGTGAGCAGTGTTACATTTGAGATGCCCTTAAGACAGATGCACTGTGATGGGCTAGGTATATCCAGCCAGAAACAAGCTGCAAGTCAGCAGGGAGAAAGAACGGCTATGGAGAAAAAAGGTACAGACTAGGCAGGACTAATACAGGTACTGTAGCACAAAAGCAGTCAGAATAAAATATAGTAATGCATGTGCCTCAATCAGCTGCCAGTGATAATGTACAACAAAATGAGACTTGCATTGTTACTTCCCTGAATACTGACAACACAGATCAGTTCATTCAAAAAAAAAATGTTCTGGAGGGAAAAACTAACATAATGTATCTATATCACTGAGTTAATACACAGACAAGTTATGTTTGAGGTTTTCACAAATGTTGCAATGAGACTCATGAAGCAACTCTGTCACACTACTGAAGGGTATGGCAAATGTGACTAGCAGGAAGCAGTTGCAGTTTCTCCAACAACAGGTGGTCATTGTGCAGCAGAAAACATTGGAATGCATACTTCTTAACCAGTAAATGACACCTTATATTTGGCAGATTCTGTTTTAATTTTTGGTGGTCATATGGCACAACATGTCTAGTAACATCTAAGAACTGACATCTTGTGCTGTGAAATCTCTCCTGCCTACCATAATGCCTAGACAGGCGAGGCAGGCAACTTACACAGGTAACATTTTCTTTGTCATTATGCCTATCACATCATCTTTCAACAGATAAACACAGGTCACAGATATCTACCAACAAATAAATTGACCAGCTTTTCAAATTTTTGCACCGCAAAAAGCAGCTCCCTGAAAGACCACTTTCTGGTCAGGGAGCCACAGAAGCAAGAAACTGTTTTCCAGATGTGAATGCAATATAAAATTATATTTGCAAAAGAACTAAGTAACAACACAAACTGACACTGGTTTCTTAAACCAGAGTCTGAGATTTGTGCTTACCTAAAAAATTCGCATTTAAACAGTATTAATAGGACAATGACATTAACAGTATGTGTGTCTCAATCACACAATTATCCTCAAACCTAACTTGGTACCATACTACAATGACACAGGCCCTCAGTTTCTCCCTCGGGACTATTTGTTGAATGGTCTTTCTGAACAGTTAATATTCAAGGATTATAAAGATGGGGCTGTTAATATGTCATAATTAACATCACATACAATATGTGTTTGGGGTATTAACTTCGAGGATGTACTCTGCTTTGCTGCAGTATCTAACTACAACAGGGATAAAAAACATACACATATGAATCACATTAACACATAGCCAGCATTTAACATCTGGGTACTTCAAGTGTAGGCCTACTTTCTTGGTAGAGTACATTTAAGAAGTTGCATGGAGTTTAACCATAAAATGTGCTATGCATAGCTACTTAGCTTCTTGAAATAAGGTATAATTTACAAACAAACAAATATCTTCTGACTTCATGCTGCCCACTAATGACCATGATCGCCACACATTAATATTCGAACCTGAGCCTGACTGCATGAGTTATGGCACGTAACTCAATCACATGTCAAATCCACAAGAGCTCCACATTATTTTCACCAGGCACCTCAAAGGATGCGCTACTGACAATGCACCTTTGGTATCTTGCAAAGCCAAATATCTACATGCCAACATCCTGGTTCATCCTACACACACTAAGCTTCTTGTTGTTACAGTGTATGTTGTGGTGATCCTGCTGCAGTGTCATCAATTCCTGTTCCTGTTTCTGTTGCTGGGCCTGCAAAAAAATAAAAATCACACAAGCTCAGTATGCCAGCAAACTTGCCATTAAAATATGGGAAAAGCTAACAAACAGTACACAATATAAATGGTCTTCTTTGGGTTTCTGCACTGTGTAGTGGTTAAATATTCTGACACTTTGAACAGACGTGCTGCCCCCATGTTCAGGGTCACTGAATTAGTTTGGATGGTTGATGCAGTGATGCGGAGGAAAAATGTCTGTCATATATGATTAAAAGGTATTGTCAATAACAGCAATGGAAGGCGTGAAGAGGGGATAGGACTGACTTGAGCCAAAGAGACTTGAGATTTCAATGATAGCTCTTTTCCATCTTCCACCAGCGTGAAATATGAAGAACATGGATGGTGACTTTTGTTCAGTCTCCCTCTGCTTTTAAGTCACACTGGTCATGGTCAGCACTTGGATGGGTGGCAATTTTCTTCTTCTTCTTCCTCTTCTTCTTTCTTGTGATGCAGCAACCAATACTCAGTAAAAGAAAGATGGCAGAAGACAATCTCTAGCAATGTAACCAACATACTATAATGACAGGGGAGAAGCAAGAAAGGAAAAATGGGTAACAAGTGCTGATGATACCCTATGTACTTGAATGGCACACAGAGATCAAACAACGGTTAATGACCACGTATTTTTCACATCTCCCACCAGTGAAACATGGAAGACCTACTCATTAAAACTTACGTCCATCAGCTGAAGATAATCCAACCCCTCTTCCCACCTTTCAAATCACAAGAGCATCCAGCCAAATAAATTCACTCTAAAGATGGACACAGTATGATTCTCCAAAATGTTGGAGAATTTAACCACCACATGGTACAGAAACCCACAATAAGTTCACCATCTGATCAACATCCACTGCAATAACCTGCAAACTTCCACAGCACAATTTTGTAACTGGTATTACTAACATGTCAAAGACCAATGCTGCATTACAATATCAACATCAGCACCAGATTTCCACAATTTTTAAAACTGCCAGCCATGAACTGAGATACTGTGGGGCTTGGACAAAGCAGTCAGTACTGTCTTCTTCAAAACCGTTCACAACAGCTCCTTGGCCCAACCAGCCTCCTATTCAATGGGTATTAAATTCTCTCCAATGGGTAAAGATCCAAAGATGAGTAAACAAGGTACTTAGAATTATACTAAATCCTGTCAAAACACAGCAGTTTATTCTATCAGTTTGAACTACTTGTTTGGCCTAAAAGCCCATCATCAGGTTGAATACATGAATAAAAAAATACACACACACACACAGTTTATATGAAACTGGATCTCAAAATGTCACAGTTTACAATGTTATGATATGATATGATATGATATTTATTTACTGCAAATGGGTTTCCACCCAATGGCAGTGGTCACTAAACTTGTATCAATCACAGAATACACAAAATACAATACCAACATCCAAAACAAGAAAACAAATACAAAAAGAATATTAAAAACTTAAATAACGAGAAAGTAACAAATAAAAGCACATAATAATGAGGTAAAGTACTACACAGAACCTACACACAATTACATAGCTATAAATCAATGATAATAAACACATTTCACCAATGATCATCACATCACTTCACTTCCCTTCCCATCCCTTCATTTCACTACCCTTCCCTTTACATCATTTCACTTCAATTCACTTCACCACATTTCACTACACTTCACTCCCCATTTTTCAAGCACCTGCACTTTTGGACATTTCATCACCACACTTCAAAAACCACGCACTTCTCCTTACTTACAATTACTTTTTTAACCCTCTTACTAAAAGTGTGTGATTTACAAGGGAAAGTCACTAGCACCTCTGCAGGTGGTTGGTTCCATAG
>Ga0209755_10009007_pt1 | contig 10585 bp, 5 predicted proteins | sample TergutCo191P1_FD_187301 | JGI IMG/M metagenome (GOLD analysis project Ga0209755, IMG submission 187301) | Cornitermes sp. P1 segment gut microbial communities from Petit-Saut dam, French Guiana - Co191P1 (SPAdes) (version 2) | ecosystem: Host-associated > Arthropoda: Insects > Digestive system >... | reverse complement strand
AATATTTTGCGTTTTCGCTCAAAGTTTCAAGCGAAATTACAATGTCACCCGGCAGAAAGACAGTATTTTCGCCGTCTTTTACGGTTTCGCCCAGATTAAAAGAAAGGATATCGGTAGCTTCGTTTTTATTTCTGTATTGAGAGTTAAGCTCCCTAATTTTTTCATCGCCGCAAAAAAGTATCGAAAGCTCCCAATTTTCATGTTTTAAAATATCAAGTACCTTGAGGGCGAAAATGTTTGCTTCCTCGCTCCATGAGGGAAGAGAAACACCCTCTGCGTTTATAGTGATTACATTACTCATCTTTCTCGCTCTTCTCGTCCTTCTGCTGTTTTGGATATTCGATTCTTGTGTGATAATATCCTGCAAGGACTCTTACAAAAGTATTTTTGATAATTTCAAGGTCGCGAAAAGACAGGTCGGATTCGGAAAGCTGACCGTGTTCGATTTTTGCCTCGAAGAGCTGCTGAATAAATTTTTCGATTTTCGCGGCTGTCGGCTTTGGCAAAGTTCTTACGGCAGCCTCGACAATATCGGCAAGCATTACAACAGCGGATTCTTTCGTCCGCGGAGGATTGCCGGGATACGAAAAATCTTCCGAGCTTACTGCTGTTTCATTTTCTGTCGCCTTGTTATAGAACCACGAAATTATCGAATTGCCGTGATGCTCGCTTATTATCGAAACCACGTCTTTTGGAAGACCTAGGCTAAGCGCTTTTTCAACTCCGAGTTTAACATGGCTTCTTATAATTGTCGCGGAAAGACGCGGGTTTATTTCGTCATGCCGGTTGTGATCGGTTTGGTTTTCCACAAAGTAATCAGGGTTGTCCATTTTGCCTATGTCGTGATAATACGCGCCGACTCTTGCAAGCAGGGCGTTTGCGCCTATATCCTGACAAGCCTGCTCCGCAAGGTTTGCTACCATTAAAGAATGGCTGTAAGTTCCGGAAGCTGTTGTAAATAATTTTCGCAAAATTGGCGCGTTTAGGTCTGAGAGTTCCATTAACCTGTACGGGGTAACCGCATTTAATAAATGCTCAAGCGGCGGAAGGAAACCCAAGGTAAGCATTCCGCAGATGATGCCGTTAAGCGCCGCCCAGAACAAAAGGACAGGGTATTCCAAAACATTTGATTGGCGAAGGAGCACAATAACAACAACCGCAAAGCAGTTTGCAATCGCTATTATGATGCCTGCTTTAATAAGGCTCATTCTGTTTTGCGCGTTATGAAGAACAGTTGATGCCGCCGCTCCCGACACAAGGGCTATAATGTAAGAATGACTGTCAAAAGCTCCCGCGAAGAATGCGCCCAAAGGAAGAGCCAGAGACATCATCATTGCAAGTCTTTTTCCCATGAAGATTGCCAAAAGCATTATAAAAAGCGCCGTTGGAATTGCAAGCGCGACAGGGAATCCTTCGGGGCCGGGGGAGAGGTTATTAATTAAAACAGAGCCAATTATATACGAGCCTGTCAACGAGGCTAAAAGAAAATTTTCTCTTGTGTTTAATTTTGCGCCAAGAATGTTCGGACTTCGCAGGATAAAATAAAGTATATAGATTAAAAATATTAAAAGCCCGGTTCCAAGCGCGTTCCTTATATTGTTTGCTATATCATGCTCCGTGCTTGCGATAATTATAAAGCCCGCAAAACAGCATAATCCAAAACTGAAAAGTCCGGGTCCCGATTTCAGGAAATTCGTAAACTTCCCAAAAAAGACAGAAAAAATATTTATTTTTTCGTTTTCATTTCTCATTTTCATTGTATGCCTGTATTATTTTTTTTACGAGAGGGTTTCTTGCAACATCGCTTGTATGCAGGAATGAAAAGCTTAACCCCTCAATTTCTCTTAAAATATCCAAGGCGTTTAATAACCCCGAATCCGATTTTCTGTGAAGATCAATTTGAGTTGTGTCTCCTGTAATGACAGCCCTTGCTCCGTTTCCGATTCTTGTTAGAAACATTTTCATTTGTTCTTTTGTAGTGTTTTGCGCTTCGTCTAAAATGATCATGCAGTCGTTAAGGCTTCTTCCTCTCATGTATGCAAGCGGAGCGATTTCTATAGACCTTGTTTCTTCCATTCTGTTAATTACATCGTAAGGGACAAGCGATTCCATCGCATCATAAAGCGGCTTTAAATACGGATCGATTTTCTGCGCAAGGTCGCCCGGTAAAAACCCGAGATTTTCGCCTGCTTCTACAACAGGACGCGTAAGAACAAGTTTGCGTATTTTTTTTGACAAAAGCATCTGAAGCGCATACGCGATTGCAAGATATGTTTTGCCGGTTCCGGCAGGCCCCACGCAAAAACAGATTTCGTTTTCTCTCATTCCTTGAATATATGCGGCTTGATTTTTTGTGCGCGGATAAACGCGGTTAAAACCGTGAGGGATTTGAATCATCGATTCATTTGAGATTGGCGTTTCCTCTGCTAATGCGCGCACATATTCGGGCGAAGGCAGCTCTCCGTCTTTGACAGCCGCTGCAAGATTGTCCATCATTGCTTTGAAACGTTTGGATGCTGCTTTGTCCTGGCTTTCAAAATGAATCTCGTTACCCCTTGCCGTGATAAAACCGCCAAGAGTTCCTTCTATTATTTTGAGATTTCCGTCATTCGCTCCGCAAATTCCGGATAAAAGTTCACGGTTATCGAACGCGATAGTTATGCCGTCCTCCAAGTACACCCCTTTTGTACATTTTATAACCCAAAAATGGGCAAGGTCAAGTAACCTATTCGACTGCCCATTGGTCTGTGCGTCCTGCATAATTAATATTCGATTTAATTTCAGAAATCGGATGCCATTGTACAGAAAATGTGACATCGGCGACCACTTCATATCTTTGAGGAATCGTATTCAAAAGATCCGGATATACTGTAACTTTTAATGTTGCAGTCCAATCACCAAGCTTATGTTCGGCTGCCATATTTAAACTATGCATTTTAAAACCTGATCTGCGCCGGGCAGCTTCATCAAAGAAATTGAAAGAATCCAGCAAATCTGTAAAAATATTATTCTGAGGCCCCGGATCGTACATACGCGTTAATTCTTCAAATCCCGGCACATTATAAAAGTAACGCCAGATTACGCTATTTACCGTTTTTGCAGAAATTGTTAATTTTAAAATTTCAGTAATTGCAAAATCAAAACCGAAATTAAATTCAAAATTTGAATTAGTATGCTGCAGAAGGTCAAAATTCAATGCAGTGGTAAAGTTAAGTCTTAAATTAAGCCTGTTTCCCAAAAGATGAATGGCTGGAAAAGTGCTTTCATATTTTAAGTCCAGTCTTCTTGGAAAGAGAGAAGGATCTCCCGGCTGCTGTACCCATCTTCGTAAATTATCATCAAAAATTAATTCCTGCGTTTTATTTGCAAGAAATGTAACATTAAATTTTCCCAATGTTAATGTTGATCTTATGGTTGTAATTTCGTAGTCTACTTCAGGATCCAATACCATAAAATATGAAAATGTGCCGACAGTACCAAATCTTAATGTTTCTGTTATATTAATTGGTTTGAATATCCAATCCTCGCTTGTTTCCGGCCTTTCCAGGCGGAAATTAACATTGGTTTCTGTTATCCATATTCTGAATGTGGCATTTGTAGAAATAACCGCATCAAGCGGAGGCAAAGTTGCGCTGACAGAAATGCTCTGTGCCTTTTCCATTACGTTAGCTGCAAAGTTTGCCGAAAGCTGGTGGTTTGTAAGCCCGAACTCGTCATTTGTGACGTTTTCTTTTATCCATGAGCCCCATTGCGGCGTAAGCTCAGGTCCGTCTCCTGTCGTGAATCTTTTTGACCTTAATAATGTTCCCCTTAAATTATACTGAAGATTTGTTGAACCAAAAATTGGGTTACTGTGAAAAGGACGTATGGTGCCATTGTAACCGTAAGTTGTAACATAACGCGTCTGGCTGTACATCTGCCTTCGATCGTTTTGCATGGCTGTTTGATCCGTATACGCTTCTTCATTTTGGTATGTTAAATCTTTCCATGTGGTGGAACCTGTAAATGTCAGCGTATTGTTAAAAATGCCGTTTGTGTGATCTATGCGGAAATTTAAATTGGTATCGGCGCCAAGGTTAGTATTAATTGATTGTATCTCGCTCCAGTCAACCTGTTCATACGAGTTCCAATATCTTGACATAAATTGAAGTTCGGATGAACTTGTAGGCGTTAAACTATAATCCATTGTAAATCTTGCATTTCCGGCTCTTGCAAGATTGAATGATTGGTTTATTACGGGAGGATTAATTATTCTACTTGTGTTTGATGATTCTGTTTGAGCTTCGTTTTCTTCCTCATTTGCCCACGGAGAAACAGGTACGCCGATTCCGTTTAAAGGATCTTCTTTTTCCGGTTCTTTTGTTCTTGCAGTTCTTGATTGTGTTCCGCCGACAGTAAGAGGCGTTCCTGCAATAGTGGTGGAAATATTATAAATGGTTAATTTATTCGGCGCAAAAAACAGCCTTGCAGGATCATAAGAACTGGAAATAGTCGTGTCTCTGATCGTTCTGAAAGTCAGCGATGTATATAAGCTGTTAATTGAAAGCCTTGTAATAAACGGATTTAAAGCGCGTACCGACGGATTATAATTACCGCTAAGGTTCCATTCATACGTACCTATTACAGTCTGCGCTTTATTGGCATCGTCAAAAATGCCTCCTTGCTGAATCATGTTAAAAAAGTCCATGCTTTCAGAGCGATCTTGCGTAAAGTCATTATCGATATATGGATCGGAATAATAAGGTAAATCCCATGATAAATTAAACGATCCTGAACTGATTGAGCTGTTAAATCTCATTCTGTAACGGAAAGGAACTGTCATGGAAATAAAATTAGATTGGTTCCAGTCTGATGAACCGTCGTAATCCGGAAAATATGGAGTGTGAGTATTATTGACAGGCGTGATTGTTCTTGAAAAACCAAGACCAAAAGAAAATTCAGTTGGATTTAAAATGCCAGTCTTGGGCGCAATTAATTCAAGACCGGCGTAAAAACCCAAGTTTACATAATAATCAATTAATGTTCTAAGATTTACTTCTTCCTTATTTACGACTCTTCTTCCTGTACTGCGAAGGAAAATACCCTGCAGCTCTGTTTCAGAATCGCTTGCGGCTCCAAGAATATTGGTAAATGAATTTGAATCTTCTTCGTTTACTTTTGGTCTTCCTAAAATATATATAGTCGTTTGAAGGAAGCCACCTTCTCTTGAACGGTATCCAATAACAGGACGAAATACAAGTTCATCTGCAGGGTAATAAAAAAACGGCAGCCATAAAACAGGTATTTCTCCAACTCTTAATACTGCGTTTGCAATTGCAAAATCCGAACCGGGAAGAAGCCAAACCCTTGAAGCTTTTATTGACCATAAAGATTCTTCGCTGGTTGTGCTTGAAATTGTTGCATTGGAAAGAATTGTCACTTCTTCGCTGTTACGCGTAATTACTGTTCCGGAAAAAACGTATGCGGTACTGCCGCTTCCAAGCTCATACTGTGTAATTCCGTCAAGAAAAATGCTTGACCAGTCATCAATATTAACGGTTATATTTTCGCCGCGAAATGTTTCTGTCTTGTCTTCTTCAATTTTTTCGTATATTACTCTTCCTCTTGCTGTTAATATATTTCTTGAGCGGTTAAAAAGTATTTCGTTAGCGCTTATTTTGTGGGTTATATCTCCATCTTTAAGGCTTATAACGACATCGCCGCTTAATCTTGCGTATTCTTCATCTACTGCCGTTATTGTAAAGTACTCCGTTGTCTGGGCAGATTCAATTGTGATAATTTTTCGGCTGCGGTCTGCGTCAGGCAGCGGCAGATCAAAGTGTTCTCTTAATCGTTTGGAAAGATCGTCTCTTGTTCCGCTTTCGGAAAGACCGAGAGACTTGCACCATGCGGCAAGTTCTCCTAATGTAGATGTTCTAATTTCCATTTCTGCCCGTCGTCTTTCGGGAGTCATGGGGGTCTCTGTAATTTCTTCTTCGGTTTCCCCTGATTCTTCCTGTTCAGTCTCTTCGCTTATAACTTGAGCTTCTTCCTGCGCATATAAAGAAAAACTTATAAAAAAGAATAAGAAAAATTTTACCACGAACCACACGAACCTTTGATTAGCCTTCTTAACCGCAGGTTCCGATTTGTGATGTTTTACAGTAAAACCTTTACTTCTTCTTTCCATTTCTTTCACGTTTTAACATTTCATCGATATAAAACCCTGTGTACGATTCTTTGCATTTAGCAACTTCCTCGGGCGTTCCTGTAACAATTACATTCCCGCCCTTTTCGCCGCCTTCGGGACCCAAGTCTATAATGTGATCCGCCTGCAAAAGCACGTCAAGGTTGTGTTCAATCATTATAACAGTATTTCCCTGGTCTACCAACCGTTGAATCACCTCCATTAGCTGTTTTACATCGGCAAAGTGAAGCCCGGTCGTCGGCTCGTCCAGAATATAGAGGGTTTTTCCTGTTGAACGCTTAGAAAGCTCCAAGGCAAGTTTTACCCTTTGAGCCTCGCCGCCCGATAAAGTGAGCGCTGATTGACCGAGTTTTACATAACCAAGACCGACAGAGAGCAGCGTATCCATCTTTCGCGCAATCTGCGGAATGGGAGCAAAGAAAACTGCCGCTTCCTCAATTGTCATATCGAGAACTTCGTGAATATTTTTTCCTTTGTAGCGGATTTCGAGGGTTTCTTTGTTAAATCTTTTTCCGCCGCAGACATCGCAGATAATGTAAACATCGGGGAGAAAGTTCATTTCGATCTTGATGGTTCCGTCCCCTTCGCAGTTTTCGCACCTGCCGCCGCGCACGTTAAAAGAAAAACGGCCGGGTTTGTATCCCTTCATTTTTGATTCTTTTAAATTAGAGAACATATCCCTGATTGCGGTAAACCCTTCAACATAAGTTATCGGGTTTGAGCGAGGAGTTCTTCCGATTGGACTTTGATCGATGTCGATTACCTTGTCTATATGCTGAGCGCCTTCAAGTTTTTTATACGCGCCCTCTTTGTGATTTGAACCGTAAACTTCGTTTGCAAGAGCAGGGTAGAGTACATCAGAAAGTAAAGTTGATTTACCGGATCCCGATACTCCTGTTATGCAGGTAAAAACGCCAAGGGGAATTTCTACATTGATGTTTTTTAAGTTGTGTTCGCTGCATCCTTTTAATTTTAATTTGGCGCCGTTTCCTTTGCGCCGTTCTTTTGGAATATCGATTTTTAATTTACCTGCCAAATACTGACCTGTTAAGCTCTCTTTAACTTTCATCACATCTGCGACAGACCCTTGTGCGACAACTTGTCCGCCGTGAACGCCGGCTCCTGGTCCCAAATCAACGATGTGATCCGCTGTGCGAAGCGTCTGCTCGTCATGCTCGACAACGATTAGCGTGTTTCCAAGGTTACGAAGAAAAATTAATGTATCGATTAAACGCTGGTTGTCTCTCTGGTGAAGCCCGATACTCGGTTCGTCCAAAATGTACAAAACGCCGACAAGACTTGATCCAATTTGCGTCGCAAGTCTTATACGCTGGGCTTCACCGCCTGAAAGGGTAGAAGCTTTTCGTTCTAAACTTAAATAATCCAAACCCACATTTTGCATAAAGCCTAGGCGGGAGTTTATTTCTTTTAAAATCTGGTATGCGATTTTTTTTTCGTTTGTATTAAATTTTACATTTTCAAAAAATTTTAAAGAGTCTGTAACAGAAAGTTTAGAAAGTTCCCAAATGTTTTTTCCCGCGACTGTTACAGCGAGTACTTCGGGTTTTAAACGTTTTCCGTCACAGTCTTCGCAGTGTGTCTGGCTCATGAATTTTTCTAGCCAGTCTTTTACGCCCTGCGATTGAGTTTCCAGATAACGCCGTCTTAACTCTTCGAGTATCCCCGGGAATTGCGTGTTATACTGAAACGACCCCGTTTTGTCGCGGTTAACATATTTTACTCTAACTTCGTCTTCCATGCCGTAAAGAATCGCGTTTATTATTTTTTTCGGTAATTTGTTAAAAGGCGTATCAAGACTAAAATCAAAATGTTTTGCAAGCGCTTTAAATCTGCTTGAATGCCATGCGCTGTCAGGATTGTACGGAACGCAGCCGCCTTCGTTATACGAAAGAGATTTGTCGGGGATTACAAGGTCGGGGTCAAATTCCATTTTTGTGCCGATGCCTGAGCAGCCTGTACATGCGCCGAACGGATTGTTAAACGAAAAAAGACGCGGCTGCAATTCGGGAATTGAAACGCCGCAGTCGGGGCATGAGTTTTTTTGCGAAAAAATCTGCTCATGATTCTTTCCCTCTTCGTTAATCAACACAATCATAAGACCGTCTGCCGTCTGCATCGCGGCTTCAACAGATTCTGCCAAGCGCGCGCGTATTTCTTTTCCAATAACAAGACGGTCAACGATAATTTCTATTGTGTGTTTTTTTTGTTTGTCCAATTTAATGGTTTCATCAAGGTTTACAGGAACGCCGTCTATCCGCGCGCGCGCAAAACCCGCCTTTTTAGCATCCTCGATAATTTTTTGGTGTTCGCCTTTTTTGCCGCGAATGACAGGAGCCAAAAGCTGAATTTTAGTTCCTTCTTTATATTGCATAATTGTTTCGATAATTGAATCTACAGGTTGTTCGCGGATTTCCTTTCCGCATACAGGACAGTGGGGTACGCCGATTCTCGCGTAAAGAAGGCGGTAGTAATCGTAAATTTCAGTTACAGTGCCTACAGTAGAGCGCGGATTTCTGTGTGTTGTTTTTTGTTCGATAGAGATTGCAGGGGATAATCCTTCGATATAATCCAAATCGGGCTTATCCATGCGCCCCAAAAACTGGCGCGCGTAGGCGGAAAGGCTCTCGACGTAACGCCTTTGCCCCTCCGCAAAAATTGTATCAAAAGCAAGTGAACTTTTGCCTGAACCGGAGAGCCCTGAAATAACGATAAGCTTGTCACGCGGAAGTTCCAAATCGATGTTTTTAAGGTTATGCTCGCGCGCCCCTTTGATGATTAATTTATCCATAACATACCTTTTGTGTAACTTAATTGGCAAGAAATGAATATTATTCATCTCATATCATCAAGTTACTCATTAAAAATGAACTAAATTTATTGTAGTAAAAATTTGAAAGAATGGCTAGGGTACTACTAGTCAAGTGTTTACATATAAGATGTAAAATGATATACCACAGATTTGGTAGATTGGATGTAATTTATTAATTAACTGTCTTTTGTGCAATGAAATCTGCGGTAGATATTTTTATTGGAATAAAATTCATTATTTTTTTAAAGTTCGAATGCGTACGATACATCAAAAATCTAGAATGGTACTCGGCAGAAGTGGTCTTGCTGCACAGGCGCGATGTCGCTTAATGCTGCGTGATTCCTCCTCTGACATGGTTCACAACTTGTACCTTGCGCTAGTTCCCCTGCTTCAACGTCACATTGTACACCTTGATTGTATCGTGACGACACCCTTTGCCAAGTGTTCGACCCGCGTATAGCATCGCGGTTACAACGGGGTGCTGGCCCGCCGCCTAGTCAACGGTTTAATTATACCATAGTTTGGATTATTTATCAAGTATATCGTGGGACGTGGAGAGATTAAGGTTCGGGAATTTTTGTTGAAATAATTGAATAGCGCTATACATAATGTCGAGCATGCGATTATTGATGGCGGTAAGTTCAGATTGAGGATAAGTATGAGCAGGATTAGTGGAGAGACCTTGCATTTGCGCTACCCTTAATCCGTTAAGTCTATATTGCATTTGTGGAAGATTAAGTGCATCTGGATTAAATCTTGCTTGTAAGTCGCAGTAATTTGCATAACCCTCGATTGTTTGATTTGCGAAACGGTCGCGTGATGCCTTTTTTATGTCGTCTTGATTATTTCCGGAGTTTGAACCAGAACCTTGTCCGCTGCCGGAGCCACCATCAATCGTTGGTTCGGTGCACGCGATGAAAGCAAGTGGAACAGCCATGAGTGCGAGTGTTTTTAATGCTTTAATTGTTGTATAATTCATAATAATGTCATTCTATACATTTTTATTTAAAATGTCAACAACAATTTGAAGAAAATGCGAAAAAACTTAAGAAATTTATAATTTAATGTAAAATACTTATAATGAACAAAATATCGACCATAATGAGACTTTCTTCTTATATTTTTCCTTGTTTTATGGCAAAATGTCCCGCGTAAACAGGTGCCGGAAGCAGGTTATAAAGAACGCCAAGGAAGAGAGGAAGAAGAATTTACCACTAACCATCACGAACAAGAACCTGCGGTTCTTACGCAAACATAGATCGATATTTTTTCTCTTTTCCAAAGGAATAGTAGTTTGCTATCCGGGTTTTTTAAGGTCTAAGGAAAAGAATGCGGACAGCAGGTTCGGTATTTTTCGTGTGGTTTATGGTCATACACCTTTATTCTCTCCCTTACCCTGTGATACTCTGTATTACCCTAATTCTATATTACATAAGGATTTATGTCAACTACCTTTTCTCTCTATTACTCTCCTTTCCTACCTGTTACCCTGCGTTCCTATCAAAAATTGATGTCATAATTGATAACATAATCATTGAGTTTCACCTAACGCACACGAAAAACAAAGA
>Ga0209755_10009006_pt1 | contig 10586 bp, 9 predicted proteins | sample TergutCo191P1_FD_187301 | JGI IMG/M metagenome (GOLD analysis project Ga0209755, IMG submission 187301) | Cornitermes sp. P1 segment gut microbial communities from Petit-Saut dam, French Guiana - Co191P1 (SPAdes) (version 2) | ecosystem: Host-associated > Arthropoda: Insects > Digestive system >... | reverse complement strand
ATAATACAATTTGACCTCCTGATGATGAGCACAACAGTGCTCAAAACATGTAGAGGAATATAATAAACTTATTATAAAACAGAACTTGTGCATTAAGTTGGTCAATTGCTAAGATTACCTTGCAAAATATGTGACTTTAGCAACTGGGCCCAGAAGCACCTTAATGCTCACCCATCACTCAAAGCCACTGTATACATGTGATTCAAACACTTCAAAACAGACAGTCAACACTGCTAAACAGCTGACCCACAAATATAAGTCTACTGTACAAGTAACAATTCCTTTTGCATTTGACAGCTGTCAATAAGGCAACACTGGTGTACAACAAATAAAACCTTCCCAGCTGCGACTATGACGTTTTACAAATGTCACATTTGTCACAAAAGTGAGATGACATCTTACAGGCATTAAAGCTCTCAAACATGATAACCAAATTTAGAAGTGTTAGACACCTTCACACGCACACTTAACTCTGTTGAGGCTTCTAGTCTCCTCAGTTCTAACCTACCACATATTTTCTCCATGTTGCGCAGATTACACACCTAATGCCACTTGATTACTAGGTTCTACTGCCAAAATTTGAGGGGAACTCTCTCCCTGTGTTGCTGAACAATTCAGTCCTTCTCCAGTTGCCTTTCCTGCCACACGGAAAAAACGCCACAAAGTCTCTGAATTTCCTTTCGGACTATTCCCCCTATTGGCTTCAAGTGATCGAGAACGTGAAAGTCTTCGTTTAGGTGTAATGTGTACATTGGAATTGGTCTCACTTTCGACACTGGTTGTCTTCTCTTTTCTCAGCTTTGTGAGCCAGTCAACATTCTCCTTCAGTCGTGTATTTGGACTGCAGTGATGATGTGGTGAAGTTCCATCAAGAACAAAATTTGGCAGGTTCAGTGTTGGTGAAGACAGAATGGGATGAAACTCTCTTTCTGTATCAGGTTGCTGATCACTTGTAGAACACTGACAACTGACACTGTGTCTACATGGGCTGAACAATTTCCTAGCTCGTGTTTCCAGCCTCATTCTACTCAGCTGATTTCCTTCTCGAACTGGTGAAAGCACAGTGGGCTTGCCACATGAGCTGAAACTGCAACTGGCATCATCATCAAGCAAATCCTTGAGTTTGCGTTTAATCCTGGGAGACCTCCTCCTGAGTACACACACACAAGTTGTACACGGACTTGTACCCTCATCCTTGCCATTACAGTTCAGGCAACTTGCCTCTGACAGTGTAACTTCTGAACAGACACGGTCAGGAGTTCCCTCATGATGATTAATTTGTGCTTTGCTGGCATGTGATGTTGCACGTGCAACCTGATTTGTGTAGCCTTCTTCTACATGGGTTATCTTTGGTGTTACAGTCCAACCTCTTAGCAGTGCAGCATAATTATCATCTTCAAACTCCAACCCAACATTCCAGATCCAATGTCTTGAGTCATCTGAACACGTCACAATCTGCATCATCAACAAATGAGCAAGTTGTGGTAAAATATGTCTTACTAACTACAGGAAAATTTTCATAGTGATTGTAAAATTTAAGAATTATTACCTCACAGACTGCACATGCGACATAATGGCTTATCTTGGTAAAGACGTAGACAGCAAGAGAACAAATGACAGCAACACAAGCAACTGTGATGCATCTCAACAGGAGAGAGGGAGTTGTTTATGTACAATTTATTCTCTTGTCCTACCTTGTTTGATTACCTGATGACTATAAATATATACTGTTTTGGCAATGTCCATCCAAATGGTACAGCCTTGTCACATGACATTGGACATAAGACAGTAAAACAGACATACTGTGACATAAAAGACAAAAGCAGGAAAACATACCTGCAGAATTTACACTCTGACATACACCAACCACCAGTAGACAGAAGCATCAAATACAAACATGGCAAAGCCATAGGTGAAAGCTACAACATTCAAGTGGGATATGTTGAAAAGGGCAATCCACAGCCTTTCAAGTGGCAGATGATGATATTCTATACTTTTTGACTTGCTGGATCACTCTCATTTTGTGACACTAAGAAGACTCATCAGGATTTCACATTCCACTTGGTGTGAAAACTTATTCAAGAAGCAGAATAAACTGCGGCATCATCACTTCTCTGAAAGGAAGATCAGCCTCTGCAGCAACAAAAGTTGCCAGCCTTTCACTAAGAAAAACTGATCACTTGTTAAAGAAAAGCAATCAGTTCAGATATCACATGTGTTCTGCACATGGACTGAGTCTGTGAACTAGTTACGTAAAGTGTAAAGTGTGATTGTGTCTTACTTGCTTCAAAGACTATGGCACTAAACATGTGATATGAACTGTTCACAAACATATATTTCCACTATAACCAGACAATAAAACTGGTGTCTAACCAGTCGAACAATTAACCAAGTAACTGCCAACTAATTTTGTACTAGCCAACCAAACCACCCCATAACACAGTCATCCTTGAAATAACTCTAACGTGTCTAGTAACAAAAGTACCTGGCAACCAAAGGACCATAAGCACATTCACAGTTTGCCATGGGACAGTGTATTCTGACACTAACCTTTGTATCCCCCACAGGGCACCACTGCACACAGGTGACCTCTGCCCCATGTCCCACCAGGCTTGTCACTGGTCTCTCTGAACCACGGGTGTTCCATATGTAGGCACAGTCATCACTGGAGCCACTGGCAAGGTACAGCCCATCAGGACTGAGGCATGATTTAACATAGAATGTAGAATTCTGGTGACCAGCAAATACTGCAACTAAAAAAAGAAAAGATCTGTAAAGTTCTCTAATCATATTTTATCAAATGCAGAGATCGCACACTGTCAAACAGGATGACAAATATAGGGCATGAATTGGTGATAAGATGGAATGACTGTGATGCCTGGGGTTCTCACATTGGTGTTGTTGTGCTGAAGATTCAGACTTTATGGAATGTGACACTGTGTCAACAGGTGAGGCAGTTTGAAGGCACCATGATCCTTAAAGTCGTCTCGCCCAATGATACTGTACTGGCATACCAACTTGAACACTCATCATGGAATGTAGTTGCTGAGGAATGCTTTAGTACCATTTGATCAAGCACCTAGTGATAATGAGGTAAGCAGATAAAAAAATCAGACATCCAATCTCTGACAAGATACCAAAACCTCCCAATCATGGAAAAGTGTTAATCACTATACGGAAATGATCAATTTCACTAACCAATAAAATAAATTTCTGCCACATAAAAATATCTATGCCCATGACAGTTAAAGTAAACTTTTTCATAGTAAGTCTCAAAATTCATACATAAGCACTTAATATTATTATGAGTCAATCAAGAAGGATGAGTTTGTTTGGACATATAGTATGCATGCAACTGAATGTTGTGGTTGGGAAGGTAGCAATCATGCCTCAAGCCATGAGATCCCAGGTTCAATTCTCAACTCAGAGACCAGTTATCCTGACTGCTTTTCATGGTTGTCCTCAGTCCTCTACAAGGATACCTCATATTACACTAAAGTGCTGATACCCCCCTCCATTACCACAACCCCAGGCTATCACACACACTACCCATTAATGAAAAATGTTTCCCGCAATATCGGAGGTTCTCACAGTGGTATTGCTGAATATTCAAGTCTTCTGGGATGTAACACTGTGTCACTGCTATGGCAGTAGAACTACTTGCCGAACAACACAAGCATCATATCCTGGAAGACTTGAAACTTCACTGTTTCCCCCATTTGAAGCTCTTCTGGTTTTCATGATGAAAGGTACTTTTCCTGCTAAACAGAAACAAACTGATATACCAGGCAACAAACAACGGATGTCACGAGTGCATCAAAATATAGGAACCAAAACTTCACCAAACTTGTCTCACATTAGTATCGCACAAAGAATCTAGATTACATGATCATTGGTCTACAAATGACTTCTCTGGAACTCACTGTCTGTTATTTCTCAACATCCTTTCTGCCATTTTGACCATGGTCCACCCCAGTGACAATTAAAAATGTTACATATCACCTAAGGAAATTTTTCTTTGATTTGTAGCAATATTTCGGGATAAGCGATGTAAGTGAGGGAGTACAAGTGACTGTGTTATTTTAATAAAAAAATTATGTAATTGTTTAACTGGATAATAGCACACCTTTCATTTTATATCAAGAATAAAATGAATGAACACAATAATAATTAAAAAAATAACTAAAACTATACGTGATTCAGATTTCAGATTACCGAAACAGGTTCACCTACTAGACTGAGCACACTGGGACAAAGAAGGTAAAAGGGTGATTGTGTTGAACAGGATAGTGTACACAACTCACCAGGCTTGGTCTCATACGTAGCAACATTGTAGCAGTATATCACACTGTCCATACAGCTTGCATAAAGCTTCAGCTTGCTAGGATCCAGCACCAGGTTTGTAAAGCCATTCCGAGACGTGCTCCCAGGATACGGCAATGTGTGGCAAGGTGATGGCTCTCTTTTGTATGCTGAGTAGTTCTTCCGCAGGTCCCATACTTTTATCAGCCTAGAACCAATAACCAAGGATACTAACCTTGGCACAATGTAAATTCATGCAGACTAACTTTCACATCTGACACAGGGTTATTTTTGAGAAGTTTACAATTACTCAACTGGGCAGGACCCAAAACATTCATTTCCATCACTATAACACCGTCCACTTTTTTCCTGCTGTAGTTAAACACAACGTTGTGTAACAAAATAATTGCTGCTTATTCTGTGACCCATATAAAACAAAGAAATACACTGTGTATGGAAAGTGTATAATTTCTGAATGTTTAACCTGGTGGTGCATATAGTAACCACAAGGCTTTCAATGGTTAGCGACATTACACAATGTGAGAATCAATGTCTGCATAGTTCAGTAAAGCAACGACTTCTAGATACTCCTAACAAGTTTAAACCAGCACTTTTGACTGCAATAAATCAATGTAAACCCTGCAACCATATGCCTTACCATCCCAAAACCAATTAATAATCTCGGAGTTTAGTTTCAAAAGATCTCTCCCAGTTCAGTTCCATCCTGTAGAGATGGTACAACATATTCTACTTGTGGACAAGTTTCAAACAGTTCCAGAGGATCAGTTTATTCTATTTAATAATGTTATGTCAAAAACATGGATTACAGGGTGCCAAATGCCATTATACTGTCAATGATTAACTAAGAAGGATATTGCAGGAAGTACCAATGAGTCTCTTAAAACACTACACTAGCATCTGCCTGACAGGATGGATAAACAGCACAAAAAATCTCAGGCCCATGAAACAGAAAACAAGAATGATACCCCCTACAGCACAAAGTCTGGTACATGACTGGACAAGTACTTGATGATACTTATATTCTGGGGTGTGACACTGTAGCCACAACCCAGAAGATGGGTAACTCTGTAGTCACCACTGTAAGACCCTAAAACCTCTGTGGATATGTTACTGTTATATATTTCTATGGCTGAAACATGAAGGCTATGCACATCTAAAATATGGTAAGAGATACCAACCCATCACCAGCCCCACACGAAATCAGGTGGTAATGATCTTGGAACACAAGACTAGTAATGCTACTGGCACGAGAGGTTGGTGTAGACTTGTTCCGGCGACTCCTTGATCCTGCACTGGATGGAATACCTGAAAATATGACAGTCCATCACATTTCAGTTTCCCACACTTATAACTATGCCACAATGATAAGCCATGCTTGAGTAATAGCTTGTATCAGGAGTTTGTGGGAACACAGAGTTGCAAGTAACTGCACTGTACACATTATTCCCCATACAGTTTACAGTTATTCAGCTGATCAAGAAACTCCCTGACAATGTGAACCAAACAGTTCATACCTGTGTTACTAAAATCCTTCCACTGGACCCTATATGTGAGTCAGTTTAATCCAGTTTACATCTTTACAAATTCCTATCCCTACAATCCACCTCATATCCCATCCACATACATGTCTCCAAGTGATCTTTTCGCTGAGAGTTTCTGACCAAAATTTTGTGTATCTTTACTTATACAACATATGCTTCATGCCCAGCCCATTCCATCCCGATTTGTGTCATCATCCACAAATTATTAGGTAAAGAGTATAAATTACAGGGCTTTCCAGCACATAATTTATTCTAATCCTTTATTACTATGTTGTATTGTCTACCAACTGAAAACACTCACTCACCTGATCCCAGGGCATGATGAGAATTTGAGATAAAGTTATCTGGCTTATCCCACAATGGCCCCTGGTTTGATCTTGTGTCCCAGACCATTATCATCCCATCCCGGGCCCCTGTTGCAAAAACAGCTGCAAACAATCCAACTGACTCTGTCATCCAGCATGAGAAATTTCTGTATCCTTAACTGAGATTTACAAAGGAATTTCATTGCAGACAGGGATTTATTTTCTGTACTTTTTTTTTTTAATCGTACCTTCTTTTCTTCCAACAGTTAAGACTTTCTTGCCCACTAAGTTAGTACCCTATGCACATAATTTAGTTTACTTGTATTTCATGGCCAAGGACAGCTTAAGTGTACAAGCTGCTCTAATTAAATTTGTAATTACAGCAGTGCTGTGCACCAAATATTAACAAAATTTTAGTTTTGTCTGCATTTTGGGTACTACGGCCACTGTTCAGAAAAAAACACAATAAACCACAAAAGAAATGAAAATATGATAGGATTATGTTACTCAAAACAGATTTTGTGCAAGTCTACAGAACAAACTGGAAAGGAAGTGATTAAGTAACAAGTTCTGACAGGATATCCTTAATTATAAAATATCAACACAAAAAGGAATATCCTTACAAAGACCTCTAAAAATATGGAACGTTTATGTTCACTATAACTTAACAAGTAAACCGGGTCTAAAACTGTAATAAGGATGACAATCCAATACATGCACAAACTAGCAGTAAGGAAATTTGCAGCTGTAATAAACAAAATTTTCTCACTTTTATCTTGTGGCCTGAATGCGACTGTCTTGACACTCCTTGTATGTCCTCTGAATTGCCGCACCTGCCTGAATGGCATGATGCTAACATCCCACAAAACAGCTGTGTGGTCACCAGACACACTCACCAGCTTCAGTTCCTCCTCCATCCATGCCAAGTCAAATATTGCATTGTGATGAGCTTGTATGCCTGTTGACGAAGACAACACCTAAAATCTTTAGATCTGGGTCCACAACTGCACCAATTTGTAACATTAACATATTATCAAATGGGTACCAGTGGTTCCTTTCTCTTCTGTTTATAGTGGTCATAATACAAAGTAACCACCCACCTCCAGAAGAAAGAGGACATCCTACAGGCTGGCCTGCTTCATATCACCTTACTTTATCATTCCATGAAAATTTACTGAATTCTTAGTTTCACAAATTGTAATACTGGTGCAGAACGGGTTTGATAAGTTTCGGTTAGTCAAACCAGCAAGCAGGCCTACAAATAAAAGCGTTAATATCAAGATCGCTAATTACATATGTGTGCCAAGTTTTATATAAAGAGTCGTTCTGCCCGCTTCGAAATTAAATACAGTCAAGAGCATTTGTGGATTTCATGGACCACTGGTGATGCAGATTCTAATCACTAAAACGGCCTTACCTTCAACATTTACCTCGCCTGACCTATGACGTTTATTTTTTTGTCTTGTGTCTTGAATTGCTATCATGCCATCTTCATTTGCGAGTGCAAGCAAATGCTGGTAATTTGCTTTACAGCAGAACTGGCAGGCGAAAACGGGAGACTCCGAGTTATAACTCTGGCCATAATTATACGGGTAAATGCCACAATACTCATCACAATCATAGCACTTCAAGCGTTTGATAGCCAAATCGTAAGAATTCGTGGTTCCTGCGGACAACACACGATCATGAATCACGTGTTTAAAAATGACGCTACAGTAACTACACATATACATATATACTCTGTACTTACTACGCCCTGTTTCTCTTGCATATAATAGGTGTACGAAGTCCATACTCGTTTATAAGGCATCAAACAACAAACATCTAGACTGCGTTCGTACCATTTCTCAAACACATAAATGTTTACGTTCCTACGCGGGAAATAAATATCGATTCTCTATCGACTCACGATTTTCTCCAAATTGACTGAAAATGGCGGTCGACTTACTTGAAACTACAGAGCAAATTGAAAGAAAATGGCATCATAAAGAAATGTCAGTGGAACTGGCCATCACAGATCCACGCAATGCATCACAGTTCATTTAGCGAAAGGTAACGGAGAAGCGAGTTCGTGTAATCACTGCTGCAGTGGAAAAGCAGTAATTAGATGAACTGTGATTAGAAGGGTGTGTTTAGCCTTCTGTATGTGGCCTGGGCAGGTATATTTTCTGTTTTATCTCATAAGCGGCACGATTTTCGAGGGTGGGTTGGGGATTATTGAACGTAAATGTGTTTTGATTTTCCCTACACATCTTGATTCCTAACATTTTCCATTCTAAGAATAAGTGAGCGAGATAAGACAAAAAATTTATATAGGTATGTGAAGTACCCGGTATTCTTGTCAGATTTTTAATGGAACTTGAATTTTATCGACACTTTTTCGAAGAATACTCAAATATTAATTTTCATTAAAATCCGTCCGGTTAGAGCCGAATTATTCTATGTGGGCGTACGGAAAAACATGACGCACATAAAATGATTCTTGTACGAGTGGGTATAAGAATCCTTTTGGATATGACAGCGTACAGTCAAGTAAATGTTCGCCGACGTTTCTGAGGAATCTCACTGCCTGAATCACGTATGCACATAATGAAGGCGACAGCGGCAATTAAATCGTCGGACGTGTACCACATCACAGGGAACAGCATTCTTCTAAAGCTGCAATCATGAATGTCGTGTGGCTTTCAACAAATTACAACCGTCTATGTAGCAGTCTCTCTCTTCAGACACTGGCAGTCAATTCCCAATATTTCATGGAATCTTAAAGTTCATTACATTGTTCAACCAAATCCACATGCACCCACACCATTTTCACATGGTCCCCCTTAATACAGTCCTCCCAGATTCACTTACATTTTCCACATTGTCTCTACTCAAGACTGTCAACCAATATGACCAATTATAATACACAAAATATGGGTTTCCTTCCAAAAAAAAAATTCTGCCTGCTCTTTCATTCTGGACTTCTCTTAGACAAGGACACTACATGTACCATACAATAAAATGGCTCATCATTGCCTATCCCTTATGATTACTGCAATTGTCTTAAAACAATAGATATAAACTCCATCGTCACATATGTTACCACAAGGCTTCACTGAATTCAGAGGCTATCCAATTTTCAATCTTGTACACTTGAAATGAGACTGTCAAGTAAGGTAGGAAGTGGTATTTTCTTATGATTTCCCTCCACAAGCATCTCTTCCATTTACCTAGTGTTGGGTATCAACCCATGAAACAGGAATGTACCTCAAGCCCCACATGGACCACAAGCCCCCAAAAATCAGAATTACACAAGTTTAATTCTACTGACAATATGTTGTTATCTCCATACAGTCCACTGCTTCCTCATGCTCAGATGTGACATACTCAATAATGTGTCCAGACAGAACTGAATAGTCGTGATAATTATACAAGCACCATCCAAACATTCTGAAAGAAATGTCATTTGAAGATTTCTCTGATCCATATTAACTGAATCTGAATGTCATTATTTTGTGAGTTTTATGAGGGATGTAAAAAAAGTTTTTTATTGTACCAACAAATTCACTTTTGGTACAAATAAATAATAAACAATAAAAAGCGAGGTATCTACAAAAAATAAAAATGAAAAAATCTGTTGTCACACTCAGGAGCTCAAGAAAACTACCTAAAAAAACAGAAAACTGCAAACAATGGAGTTTCAAGTTAAAAACAAAATGCATGCCTAAGTGACAGCAACTGTCAAATTTAATCCAGTAACACTAATATTTTAGGGATAACGTAGTTGAGAGATACATTACCTTAGTACGTCAGCCTGATGCGGTAATCCTACGCATATTCAATTCAGGAGTTGATGCTTTCATTAGCATGCAAACATCCCAACATATTCTCTACAATTTGTGTACTGTTCTGCCTTTGGTCTCCTGTATTACAATGAAATGTTCTGCATAACAGTTTATGGTTGTGAGATCTTAGGGTCTCAAAACAGTGTAGTTGAGATCAATGTATTCAGTTTATACACCATCCAAATGCACAATGTTAACTGTATATAAATATCAAGGATGTGTCTGACACATTTCGATACATGTGTACCATCTTCGGGGAGAATAAAACTGCCTGTTTGAAAACCAATTGCCAACGATAAGCTGTCATTTACAAGAAAACCACTTTTTATTATGTGATTCAGTCAACACAACCATATAAATTAATATCATAGGTGACAGTGACATGTTTCAACTTACAAAGTCACCATCAGGCTAAGCTACGAACCATGGTTTTTTACAATGTGGCTGTGCACATTTGGGGTCCCAGATGGCTTACAATGTGTGTTGCGATTGGCAACATGTATATACACTGATCAGTAAGTAATATACTATGCACCTATGTTTAGAATTAGGGGTTCTAAGCACATAATGTGTGTTGGTGTGTTACTTTA
>Ga0209755_10009005_pt1 | contig 10586 bp, 8 predicted proteins | sample TergutCo191P1_FD_187301 | JGI IMG/M metagenome (GOLD analysis project Ga0209755, IMG submission 187301) | Cornitermes sp. P1 segment gut microbial communities from Petit-Saut dam, French Guiana - Co191P1 (SPAdes) (version 2) | ecosystem: Host-associated > Arthropoda: Insects > Digestive system >... | reverse complement strand
GCTCCTGTCTTAATTAAATTGGGCTTGGCCCAAACCCCGCCGCTCCGCAGGAATGAGTCCTGCTACGCTTCTTTTGCCATATTTATGGGAAGTGGCGGAGCCGCTTAATAATTGGAGGTAAGAAAATCATGGCAAAATGCGAAGTGTGCGATAAAAGCATCCAAACCGGGCATAAAATTAGCATTACCCGTAGTCAGGTATCACGCCGCGCCAACAAAATGTGGCGGTCTAATGTAAAGAAAGTGCAAATAGTCGAGAAAAACGGTACTGTCCGCAGGGCAAAAGTATGTACTCGTTGCTTGCGCTCCGAAAAAGTAACCAGAGCAGTTTAATATTAAAATTTTTAGGCCATGTGCGTGAAAGTCATCAAAGCCCTGTGGGGAACCTCACAGGGCTTTTTACATAGACTAATAACATAATTTTTTTATCTGCTAGGAAATTGTTCACACAATTTCCGTCGCTCAATGGGGCGCTACCCCTCTCTCACTCCGCTTTGCTATGTGTTCGCATGAAGCCCCGCCGCTTTTTTATTTCTGCAAACGAGCTTAAGCAATTGTTTTTGCAATAGTTTTAGCGCAATATTTACATACATGGGCATCCTTTATTTTTGTGATAGTTTCTGGGTTATCACAAAATATACACTTTGGGTTGTATTTTGCGTATACAGAAAGAGTTAACGTGCTTGTCCACAGACACACAGATATGCCAATTGTGTCGCCTTCTTCTACAAACATCCAGCCTACTCTTTTGCGAAATCCTTTGTTTAAAACTACGCGGCCATAATCATCCAGGCTTTTAATTGCATCGCATCTGCCGGCTTCCGACTCTGCCTTTTGCAGCACTATGGTATTAAATTTGGGGTCATAGGTTACAGACAGGTTGTCCCTTTCGTCAATGTCTAGCATTTTCCGCATTTTTTTTGGTATTAGAACCCTGCTCATGTCATCCATCTTTTGTTTACTGACTGTATTCAACATAATGAATACCTCCTGTTTCTATTTTTTTTGTCATTGTTTCTTTCTGTTTTCCATTATAGACCAAATTCGTCAACATTTCATCTCCAAATTGCTATATTCGACAATGCGCGCTTTGCTGGTGCTGTTTTTTCACTTTTTTCCAAAAATTTAGTTGACAATTGGCTAAATATCGAGTAAGATGTATGTACTAAGAGCTGTGCGCCACCCAAAATGCTATATTTATTTTTACGCATTGTCGAAATTTGCGTATTAAATACAGATGAAAGGAGTGACGGCTATGTATTACCTTTTAAATTTGTTGTTTGGGATTGCGCCTATTGGCGGCACCTGCCCTCCGTATCCGCCAATTGAAGATTAAACCAGAACAAAAAGCCCTTGAAACTTGGGCTTTTTTCCAGCAGAGGAGAATTTGAAAATGACCAGTGGTGACCTTAAGGATACGTTTATCTATGAATTTACACATATGAAAAGCTTTCATGACATTGCGGCAATGGATTCACTTGCCTTACGCATAAAAGCGCATATATCTATAGCCGAAGCGGACACACAGCTTGAGCATATTGTAACCGTATTAGATGCGGTTAAGGAGGATTATTTAACTAGTAATTTTGCCAAATGTTCAAAAATCGCGAAGCCAATATTTGATTGGGCTAAATCTAAACCAGATTTGGAACTTTTGGATATTATCATAGTTGCCTCTGTCCTGTGTCAGGCACCGGATTATAAATTGGCAATTAAATTTGCAAAAAGGCTTATTGACACGCTAATAAGTAAATATACGCACACACAGTATAAGCGAACATTATTTATAATTTATCTAAACATAACCTATCGTCTGCTTCGTGCTATGTATTATGAAATTAAAGACAGAGTCAAACAAAAAGCCGTGTTTGACGAAATAAAATCACTTCTTGACCATTATTCCAAACTTGTGCTGAAAATGTGCGAAGAGTATAAGTTGCACGATTACAAAGAAGTTATACTTATACGTTTGGCTCTTGCCAACGCCGATTGTGAAGGTGTAATGAATGGGCTGCACAAATTAAAAAAGCTTGGCGCACAAGATTGGTTAAAAACCAGCCGTGAAGAAGTGGATGAGTACCTGACATTTTTTAACGACAAGCTGACAACGACGTTGCGTAATTTGCGTACCGGTATAAGGATACAAAAATGCAGGCGGGCAATGAAAATGACAATGAACCAACTTGCAGATGCGTTGGATATAGCGCAGTCACAAATAAATGCATATGAAACCGGCGAAAGAGGTATGAAGCGTACCCGCCTTGCACAAGTAGCCGATATTCTTGGCACTAGTGTCACGTACCTTAGCGGTGAGGATAAGGCCCCGCCAAAACTAATTGATGATATTATACTTCATAAATTAATTCAAGTATTACGCCAAGCCTCAGAGGAGGACAAGGAATATTTGCTTGACCATGCGATCAGGTATATAAAACATCAAAGTAATGCCCGTAAAACATTAGGTGAGTTAGACCTGCCTGATTAAATAAAGCAAAAACAGCCCTGCACCGTAGCGCGGGGCTGTTTTATTTAACAATGCAGTGACAAAAAAAGCAATGTATCCACAGCATATCTTACAAATCGACGATGCATCAGACCAATTAACTATATGAATATCACTAATTTATCTGCATAATTTATATAAGGGCAAAAGCCCCAAAACAAAAATTTTAGGAGGTAATAAAGCATGAGTATCTCACGTAAAGGAATCCTCTGTTTACTGGTTGTTTTGGCTATGGCCGTCTTAATTACTGCTTGCCGCAGTGATTCGGAACCGGTAACTACACAGCCGCAAGGCACCACGGAGCCTGCGCCCAGGCCGCCTGCGCCAGAGCCTGCACCAACACCGGACACACCTGCCGAAGTAGCGGACGATGGTGAGTTTTACCCAATGGACACAGACGTTACACTTAGATATTGGGTAGAGTTAAACGCAAATATTGCTGCCAACTTCTCGAACTGGGGCGATACTCCGTTTACACAAGAGTGGATGGCGCGTACAGGCGTTAACGTCGAGTTTATTCATAATACTACGGCAGATGCATTTACATTAATGTGGCTTTCCGGAGATATTCCGGACATAGTCCAATTTTGGTGGGGTACCCCATTTGGCGGGCTTCTTGGAGCTATCGAAGAAGATGCAATCATCCCACTTAACGAACTTTGGGACGATGTGCCACTATTTAGAGCTTACCTAGACGCCAACCCTGAAATTGCAAGGCAAATTGTACACCCAGGCGGCTATTATCCAGGCTTCCCATTTGTACTTGGCGGTTTAGAAACGCTATCTGTATCTCAAGGGCTTATCATAAGACAAGACCTTCTGGACGAAGTAGGGCTTCCGATGCCTGTAACCATTGACGACTGGACCAACGTCCTTAGAGCGTTCCAAGCTATTGGTATCGAATCTCCGTTCTCTGCTTATTACGGCGAAACCTTCTTTCCGCGTGCATTTGGTGCACCGCGTGGTTGGTTCATTGATGGCAACGAAATACGCTTTGGTCAATACATGGATGAATTTAGAGATTACCTAGAGCTTATGAATATGTGGTATACCGAAGGTTTACTTGACCAAGACGTAGCAGTTAGACCTCCGGCAATGGCTAAACTTCAAGACGGCAGCGCAGCAGTAGCTATCGGATGGTGGAGTGATGTGCAAATGGCTAACATGAATGGCCCCGGTCTTACCGACAACCCAAACTATAACGCAGTTGGTGCTCCAACTCCAGTTTTATCAGGCACCGGGCCTACCCGATTTGCAGCAGCAGGTAACCCGCATAACCCAGCGGCTGTTTATACAGCAATAAGCAGAGAAAGTAACCATCCGCAAATTGCCGCTCGTTTTATGGACTATCTATGGGGCGAATCAGGAAACATATTTGCTAACTGGGGTACGGAAGGCGTAACATTTGAAGTTGCACCAGATGGTAGCTTCCAATTTACAGACCATGTATTTAATCACCCGCAAGGATGGATTGTACAGCAAGTTCGTGCCGCATATTCATTGTCTTTTGCCGCAGGCCCATACAACCAAGACTCTATGGTTCCTATTGCCGGGTTTGCAATTCCACAACAATATGACGCATTCAGAACCTGGTCATATGGCGCAACACTTGAGCATGTACTTCCTCCGATTATGCGTACACGTGAAGAAGATACAGAGTTTGCAAACATTATGGCAGAAATAAACACACATGTACCTGAAAATATTATCAGGTTCATACTAGGCACAAGAAGCCTTGATGAATTTGACCAATTCCAAGATGAAATGCGCAGACTAAACATTGGGCGCGCAATCGAAATTCAACAAGCCGCTCTTGACAGGTTCCTCCAAGACTAGTATTAATCCGACACGGGGCTGTCTAATGGCAGCCCCGTGTATATAGGAGATGTGTCCATGGCTACTTTAGCAAGAAGATTTTGGCCTAAAAAAACAGAACGCGCACCACGGGAAAAGCTTTCGAAGGTTATTAGAAAAGACTTCCGCAGGAATTGGCCCCTTTATCTTCTGGTATTACCAGTAATTGCTTGGTACATTATTTTTCAATATTGGCCCATGTACGGGGTTCAAATTGCCTTTAGGGATTTTAGACTCTCTTTAGGCTTTTTAAGAAGCCCCTGGGTTGGGCTAGATAATTTCACTCGATTTTTTCAAGGCTTCTTTGCATGGCGTCTAGTGCGCAACACATTTCTAATTAACTTTTACTCACTTTTGTGGGGTTTCCCGGCGCCTATAATTTTTGCATTATTGTTGAACGAATTAAGAAACGAAAGATTCAAGAAAATAATGCAAAACTTTTCGTATCTTCCTCACTTTATATCACTGGTTGTTGTGGCAGGTATGATTCATATGTTTAGCGCATCCACAGGATTGTTCAACAATATTGGTGCATTATTTGGCCATACACCAACTCCTTTGCTTGCACACACCCAATATTATCGTACGATTTTTATCGCTTCGGGAATCTGGCAGGGCTTGGGCTGGAGCTCCATTATATACATGGCGGCAATTTCTGGGGTAGACCAGGAATTGTACGAAGTTTCAACCGTTGACGGTGCAGGGCGATTTCGTAGGATGTGGCATATAACCCTGCCTGGGATTAGGCCAACCATACTTATCTTATTTATCATGAACATAGGCAGTCTTATGTCTATGGGTGCCGAAAAGACCCTGCTTCTTTATAACCCTGCCATATTTGAAGTAGCCGACGTTATTCCAACATATATTTTCCGTCTGGGACTTGAACGATTTGACTTTAGCTTTGGTGCGGCAGTAGGGTTGTTAAACTCTGGCGTAAATTTAGTCTTGCTTGTATCAGCTAACTTTATATGCAAAAAATTATCCGGCACTAGCCTATGGTAGAAGGAGGCAGTCATGCGTATTAAAAAAAGAATTTCTGAGCGGATTTTTGATGTATTTAACTATTCTCTCATTGCATTATGGGCTGTTATCTGCCTCTATCCCATGTTATATGTATTATTTGCATCATTAAGTGACGCTAGTTTACTTGATGCTAATCGAGGGCTTTTGTTCTTTCCGCTTGGGGGCGTTCACCTGGAGGCTTATAGAAGAACTCTTGCACATCCGCTTATTTTAAGCGGTTATTTGAACACAATTTTTGTAGTGGTAGTTGGCACAATTGTTAACCTTGTCATGACATCACTTGGCGCGTATTTCTTATCACGCAGAAACGTGTTTTGGAAGCCTTTAGTTATGGTCATGATTGTAATCACTATGTATTTTGGCGGTGGGCTAATCCCCAACTTCCTGGTGGTTAGGACTCTTGGCTTACTTGGCTCACGCTGGGCTCTTATTATTCCCGCCGCGATATCCACCTGGAACTTAATTGTAATGCGTACTGTACTTCAAAACATTCCAGATGGCATAGAAGAGGCCGCCATTATAGACGGCGCAGGTCATTTTAGGGTATTAGTCCTTATTATACTTCCGTTATCTAAAGCTGTACTTGCCGTTATGGCACTTTGGTATGGTGTGGGGCATTGGAACTCATGGTTTGCTGCTGCCATTTATTTAAGTGACCGTGAAATGTGGCCGATACAACTTGTATTGCGTGAAGTAATGCTAGCTGGTGACGGCGGCGGCGGCGCAATAAATGAAATGACCACCGATGTTGACGGCTGGGCCGTACACCAAGTAGCACGCACACTAAGATATGCAATGATAATTGTCGCAACAGTTCCAATTCTATTTATTTATCCATTTTTGCAGAAATATTTTATGAAAGGTGTTATGATAGGCTCACTTAAGGGATAAAAGCACAAAGGAGTGAACTGCGTGTTCTATCGTAGGATCAAGAATAAGAGCCTGTTTTACCGGTGGCTTCTTTCATATTTTTCGATTCTGCTGATTCCTTTAATAATCAGCGGCGTTATTAGCGTGTTATCTGTCCGGATTCTTACCCGGGAGACAACCATTGCCGTTGACAATATGCTGCGTCAAACACAACGGCAAGTTGATGGTAAAGTCCGCTCTATGCAGGAAGTTGCTCGTCAAATTAGCTTAAATGCAGATACTATACATGTTATGAGTGCCGGTGCTGTTCTTAGCCCGGCCCATGACTTTAGTAATTTTAGACTTAGACAATCCATAGCAAACTTGCTGGACGCGCAAACCACTATAGACAATATATATGTTTATCACCGCGCATCAGATCGGGTTTTAAACAGGACTTCCCGGATGAGTACGTCTATTTTTTATAGCAATTATTTTTCTGCGGGATACATGACTTACGAAGAGCTTCTGGAAAAAATGAAATGGGAGTATTTTTTTTATTTTCATATTTTGAACCAGAAAGAAAGAAATGATAATTCCACAGGTGTTATCGCTTTTTTTCGGTCTTTGCCGCCCCACCGCTTAACCGAGTCTCAGGGGACGCTGATTGTAACCATCCCTGTCGCAGTGTTTCAGGAAACGCTAAATGACCTGCGCTGGAACGACAACTATCAGTTAATGGTCTTTGATGACCGCGGGCGGCTGATAATTTCCAATGGGCCGCAGCATTTCATCTCTCACAAAAGTTTCCAGCATTATTTTGCCGCCCAAAACGAGCGGTTTACACATGTGTATAACGGTAACAGATACGAAATTAGCCTGCTGGTCTCTGATGAAACCGGTTGGCAGTATGCCGTTGTTATGCCGTCGGAAGTTTTTAATGAAATTACGACGGGTATACGTACAATTGCACTATATGGCTTCATTATTTGCGGAATTGTAGGTGCCATTGTCGCGTATTTTTTTGCCAAACGGCATTATGACCCTCTCGATAAAATGGTACAGGCCCTGACACATAAGAGGACATTGACTACGTTTACAAAGAGAGAAGATGACTATGGCTTCATGATTAAAGCTATAAATCAAAATATCGAGGAGATACAGCTCACTTTTGATAAACTGGAGCGGCAGGATAGAGAGCAGCGAAACCAAATGATACGAAATATTCTGCGCGGCAGTATAAACAGTGACCCGATAGAAGCCTGTTCGCTTTTTAACAATAAGCCCGGAGGCCCTTTGCACTCAGTTTTGCTAATATCCATTGACCGAACCGGTGTATTTTTCGCAGATGAAAAGGATGAAAAGCTGGCCGCATTTACGCTTACTAACGTGTTAGAAGAATTATTTACTAAGGAGAACTGTGTTTGCTGCTGGGTGGAAATGGACGGATTTTTGGCAGGGGTCATAAACTTCCAAGATTTTGGCATTATTGAAAACAAACGAAAACTTGATCGCGTAATAGATATCTCCAGGATGTACGTGACCGAGCAGTTGATGATTGATTTTACCGTGGCTGTCAGCAATATCCATGGTGACGTGTCAAACATCCCCACTGCGTATCAAGAGGCTTTAAGCGTTATGGAGTATAGGCGGCTTTTTGGAGTCAATAGCGGAGCTTCAATCAAATATGAAAGCATAGAAAACCAAAAATACAGCTATGATTACTCGTCGCAAACAGAAAGCATGTTGTCCAATTATATCAAGGCTGGGGAGTTTGAGAACGCGTCTGGGTTAATTGATAAAGTAGTTCTTTCAAACATAACCAGCGCGTCATTTTCAAGCCTAATGGCTAGGCTACTAATGTTTGACATCATTAGCACTGTAGTCAAAGTGGTGTATGAAATATGCGATATAGATTTTATTGAAAACACCAAATCGTTAAAGCGGCTGTTGTCGTGCAATGACATTGCAGATATCCGAACCGAATTGCGCAGTGCCCTTGAAGTGGTATGCCAATATGTAAGATCAAACACCAAAGACCAATATCAGCTAAGCAAAGCAGTAATGAGCCATATTCATGCCAATTATGCCGACTCCAGCCTTTGTGCGTCTGGTATTAGTGCCACGTTTGGACTCACAAGGTCCTACTTATCGACATTATTTAAAGCGCAAACAAAACAAACTCTTTTGAATTATATTGGCTGGGTACGAATAGACGGGGCAAAGAAACTACTTAAGGAAGGCAATGCAAGCATAAAAGACATAAGTACCCAAACAGGATTTTTGGACAGCAACGTGTTTATTAAGACATTTAAGAAATATGAAGGTGTTACGCCAGGTGAATACCGTAAAATCGCAGGCTTGGCTGGCAGTGACAACTAAACAAGCGCGCCGCCGCGCCCTACTCAAATATAAAGGAGGATTTCAATGTTTCGTATGAAAATAATTTCGTCTTTGGAGAAATGCTTCCTTGACGGAGATTTTGACGCAATACCGGAGTTGAAGCAGGCGTCAATGCTTCGAAATGAACGCTATTCTTTTTGCATTGCTTTTACTATGAGCGGCCACTTTAATGTAAAGGGTGTTTATTGTGATGTAAAGGGTAATTGCATAGCTAATATTGAGACATATCGTGTTGGGCATGTTCCTGTAGAAATGGCTGTGGCAAAAACCAATTGTGACGATAACTATTTGCGTTATACGCCCGGACTGTATCCGGATTTATTGACTCCATATACAGGTGAACGCGTACCGCTTTGCCCAGATTATATACAGACAATGTGGATAACAATCAAGCCAGAAGACCAAACCGCTGCGGGTGATTACGAGGTTGAAGTGACAATTACCGATGCCGATGGCACGCTTGCTACCGGCCGCCTGCCGCTGCGCATCATCGATGCCAAACTGCCGCCTCAGAGACTTGCGCTTTCGCAGTTTTTGCACTGTGATTGTCTTGCGCAATACTACAATATTCCTGTTTTTGAAGATCGCCATTTCGAAATTATCGAATTGTTTCTGAAAATGGCAGTTTATTATGGAATTGACACGGCACTTACTCCCATTTTTACACCGCCTTTGGATACAACCGTTGGAGGCGAGAGGCTTACGACGCAGTTAATTGGCGTGTATGTGAACGGTGGAAAATATAGTTTTGATTTTTCTCTACTGGACCGCTGGGTTGATGTTTGCGAACGCGTGGGCATATATCGCTACGAAATGAGCTACCTCTTCTCGCAATGGGGTGCAGAGCATGCGCCCAAAATCATGGCCTGTGTGGATGGTGAGTATAAGCGTATTTTCGGTTGGGAGACCGAGGCTTGCGGCGATGAGTACGTGGCATTTTTGCGTCAGGTTTTACCTGCGCTGATTAAGCATATGAACGGACGCGGTATCGGGCCAGATCGCATGATCTTCCATGTGTCGGACGAACCGGTTGGTAAACATCTTGATAATTATCGTCGGGCCAAGGCCATTGTTGCGCCGCTGCTTGACGGGTACGAGATGTACGACTCTCTGTCAGACATTGCATTCTACCAAGAGAGCGTAGTTTCCAGGCCTATTCCGGCTATCAACTATGTTGAGCCATTTCTTGAAGCCGGCGTGAAGGATCTTTGGGTTTACTATTGTGTTGCTCAAAATGTGGACGTTAGTAACCGATTTGTTTCAATGCCTTCTGCACGTAACCGTGTAATAGGTACGCAGTTTTATAAATACAAAATAGGTGGTTTCCTTCACTGGGGGCTTAACTATTACAATACGCAAGAATCTACACGGCCGGTAAACCCATACCGCGAAACCGACTGCGATTACTTTGGCCCGGCGGGCGATGCCTTTAGCGTGTATCCCCATGCCGATGGCTCGCCTTTGGCTTCTTTAAGGCTGGTTGTGTTTTACGACGCGCTTCAGGATTTACGCGCGTTTGAATTGTGTGAGAAGCTATACTCCAGGGAATTTGTTATGTCTTTGATAGAGGAGCGTGGCCCTATTACTTTCAAGAGCTACCCTAAAGATGCGGCCTATTTGCTGGAACTTCGGGAGAAAATTAACGCGGCAATTGCGAATGCAATTTGAAACCGTCATCACAACAGGGGCAAAATTTGACATATTTTTGATACTTATGGTACAATGGCACATGCTAATTTCAAAATAAATCCATTTAAATGGAAGTTTTCTAAGCGAAGGGGGTAATTGTCGTGCGTTCACCTTGATATAATAAAATACATCATGGAGGATTTTGTAGAGAGTAAATACACAACACACTAACTTTATTTAGAGGAGATGTTTATGAATACTCAAAAAAACAAAGCCCGCAAATTTGTAGCGTGGGTACTGGCCTTTTTACTTCTTGTTTCAAG
>Ga0209755_10009004_pt1 | contig 10587 bp, 11 predicted proteins | sample TergutCo191P1_FD_187301 | JGI IMG/M metagenome (GOLD analysis project Ga0209755, IMG submission 187301) | Cornitermes sp. P1 segment gut microbial communities from Petit-Saut dam, French Guiana - Co191P1 (SPAdes) (version 2) | ecosystem: Host-associated > Arthropoda: Insects > Digestive system... | reverse complement strand
GTATTAACTAATTTTCACAAGGGACACGATTAACAACTTAGTGAAAATAACAAGAGAACCATAATATATTTATAAGCCGATCTCGTTGGCCGTGCGGTCTAAGATATACGTCTGCAAACAATTACTTCTGAGATCCATAAAATTATTAATTTTATTTGGAATAAGGAGGAATAACCTGAAGAATTGAAGGAGTTGAACAATGTACCTATTTATAAGCAGGGTGATAAAAGAGATTGTAGTTATTACAAGGCATACCAATTTTGTCAACTACATAAAAAATTTTATCCAAAATCCTGCTTGAAATTAAATGGTACACATCAGCTGATGATGGTAATATATTGGGCGGAAGCCTACGTACTATAAAGAAAAAAACAGAAGCTTTAGTATTTGCTAGTAAGGTGACTGGACTAGAAGTAAATGCTGATAAAACTAAGTACATGGCCATGTCTCAAAATCAGAATGCAGTACGAAGTCAAAACATAAAAAGATTGGTAATAGTTCCTCTGAAAGTGTGGAAGATCTAAAATAGTTGGCAAAAACCTTAAAGAATAAAAATTCTATTCAGGAAGAGATTAAAAGCAGATTTAAGTCAGGGAATGCTTGCTATCATTCGGTGCAGAATATTTTGTCTTCCAGATTGTCATCCAACAATATAGAGATTAAGATATACATAACTATAATTTTGCCCAGTGTTTTATGTGGGTGTGAAACGTGGTTGCTTACGTTGAGGGAGGAACGTAGGCTGATGATGTTTGAGAATAGGGTGCTGAGGAGATTATTTAGGCCTAAGAGAGACGACGTAACAAGGGAGTGGAGAAAACAAGATAATGAGGAACTTAAAGATCTGTACTCCTTACCAAGTATTATTCGGTTGATCAAATCGAGAAGTATGACATGAGCAGAGCATGCAGTATGTATGTATGTGGAAGAGGGGAAGTGTAGACATGATTTTGGTGGGGAAACCTGAGGAGAATTTCTTGCTTAGCTGAGAACCGGTTAGCTTCTCAAGAAGCATTGTGCTCTATGGAGTAATTAATTACTTATAATCATATACAAACTCCTTACCTTCACACATACAAAAACACATATTTTTTTCCCACGTCGCAACAACTTCTAGTGGGTCAGGGCTAGGGCCTCCTCATTATCGGGGCTTCACGATCACACTCAGACACACCACACCCGTTAGGATTCATCTGGACGAGTGAACAGCCCGTCGCAGAGACCGCTACCTACACAACACAACAAACACAAGCGAGCGATATCCATGCTCCGGCGGGATTCGAAACCGCAATCGCGGCAAGCGAATGGCCGCTGACCAACGCCTTAGACCTCGCGACCACAGAGATCGGCAAATCTATATATATTTATAAATATACATAATAGAATCTCAATAGCTGGAGGTGAACGGAAGGTTTCCTTGAAATACAGCGAAGCTCGAATCACGACACTTTAGCGCATTTTAGTGCATATATGGTAGTACGTTATACAGACTGTATTGCTGCATACTGTGCATGTAACATTCTGTTAGAATATACATGCATACATTAGTACAATAGTATAACACTTACCCAATATACACCATTAAGTTACACTACAATAAGTCAAAAACCTAACCTCTCGTATAAGACGTAATACAGATAGAAAACGACCAAACGCAGTTACAGTAAAATGATCCCGTTACAGGCCCGGTGTGACCCAGAGGATGGGTAGAGGTATGGCTCTACTCTTCCATGACCGCGGCACTAGAAGAGGGTGAGTGGTCAGTAGCACGCCCCAACCGCACTTTACCCCCGGGGAAGACCCGGTACCCATTTTACAAGAGGCTGGGTGGGCCCCAGGGCCGGTCTGGACGGACGGAAAATCTCGTCCCCACCGGGATTCCATCCCGTACCGTCCAGCCCGTAGTCAGTCACTATACCGACTGAGCTACCCGGTCCACAAACGCAGTTATAGTAATGCCTCAAAGATACGTGTGCACACGAGACATGCACTTGAACTGAACTGCCTATCTACCTTTAAAAACTGCCTTACTACCTTGACTACAGCGCATCGGTATGGACGAAACAGAACCTCGAAAATTCGGGACTAGGGGAATCTAGAACGCCGTGGATTTTTCAGGACCGACCTAAAACAGCATTAACGAACTGATCTTTACCGTGGTGATTGACTCTTCGCTGCGGGGAAGCAACTGAATTTTCGTATAAAATTTAGATGAATTTCAGTCTTCAAGGCAGTTCCATGGCTGACGCTGTTAGTCGCCTGCCTTTCACTAAGGAGGCCCGGTTTCGATCCTATGCCAGTCTATTGGAGGTTTGTGGTGGACAGAATGGCGCTAAAACAGGCTTTTCTCCGAAATTTCGGCTTTCCTCCATCAGTATCATCCCATCAATGCGCCATACTCATCTTCAATTACGTGTTGCTCTTACCAGAATCCTGGGAACCATCGGAAATCGGGGAGCACTGGATAGAAAATTTCTTTCAGTTTTTCAGTCTTCAAAGATTTTCGCTCTTGCCAGTTTTTCCCTATGACAAGTAATTTAAGCATTTTATTTCATCTCATTTCTCCGCTTCACAGGGACGATAGGTAGAGAAAAGAAGGACGGGAGAGATAGAAGGATGTGTTATTAATTGCAGAATTATACACTCTCAACATCATTTACTGCAAGATGAATATCATACGTGCGATAGTGAATGTTGGAAAACATCCCGTACCAGCACATGCTGCGTGTTGCTATCTGTGTGTAAAGTTCACAGAGTTATTTAAGGTTTTTATTGCAAGCCATATCTTGAGACAAAATAAGTATTACTTCAAGTTAGTTGGTTACCTGGAAATTCCCATACGCACGTCATTTACTAGGAATCGAGTCCATTAAACTGAATTAACATTATCATGTGTATGAGCAATGAGTAGAAACCTACTTGGGCCGATATTAGAGGTCACGTCCAGCTCATATGAAGCGGATGAAGGAATTACATTTTCTAGCTTAGTCATCCCTGAATGACGATTATGTGAAGGTGCACTTTTACTACCGCGGTACCAGTCTCTGAAGGCAAGCTGTACTTTCCACACCGATGTACAACTGATCCCTCAAGACTTGTATCCTAGACATTGGGGTACCTCTCTCTCAAGATACGGTTAATTTAACATAGAGTGCCGATCTCGCAAGACAAGATATACTTCAAATTCCGGTCTACCAATCTTACAAAATGGGGTGTATTTTTCACACTGGAGTACGGACTTCTCAAGACCTGCAACTTACACACCGGAACTACTTTCTCTCTCGTAACGTGTTTCTTACAGAACAAAGTACCGATCTCTCAAGACAAGATGCCCTAAACACAGTTTACCAATCTCTCAAGACAAGGTGCCATTAACACAAGGGTACCAATCTCTCAAGACAAGGTGCCCTTAACAAAAAGGAACCAATTGAAAGAGAAGGCGCACTTAACACAAGGATAACGACCAGCCAAAGAGCTATCTGAGGGCGGAGAATGGCCCGAAAGCGCAAATCGACGTCCCACGATCTGTTTTGCTATTCCTGCGTCTGATCGCAATGAGACACCTTAAATTATAACTGGGATTGCGCTTATGTTAACGATACAGGGATAAGGATCACAAGGTGTAATTCCTACACTGGAGTGGAATCACACGACGGTGTACATTCCACCCTGGCATACTCATCTCTCAAGACATGTAAATTAAACACCGGGATTCCGGTCACTCAAGACATGGTACACTTTACACACCGGGATAACAATCTCACACGATGAGGTGCATTTTGCCGATATACTAAAAGGTTACGCTACAAACAAGACGGAGTTTACTTTACATACTGTGGCACTAATCTCTCAAAATAAAGTACGGAATATCAAAATATCAAATCAAGGAATGATTTCTCCTCCGGGTTACAAATATCTTGAGGCTACCTGTACCTTCCACTCTGGGTTACCAATCTCTCAGGACAATGTATACTTCCCAGAGAATATTATTATCTCCTCAAAACAACATGTACAACGTGTTTCGAAATACGTACTAGGATTGCAGTTTAACAGTCCTTATACAAGGCCGAGTCGGTTAGCTCAAGTGATAACGAGGCGTCGGTAGCGCCGGCATGTTTATCCAGGTTTCCCCAGCTTAATATTATTAAGGTGTATTAATTTTAGTAATACCACCAAAACATAATATTAATCCAAAACATCAGTTTTGTAACTTCCTCAACGTATTTTGGCCAAACTTAGCCACTATCAGGAAGTAACACATTCACCTTACAGAACGTACTCACATTCCATTGTCAGTGCTCTTAATTATTACAGGTCGTAGTAATTCTCTGCCCATAACTTTCATTCTTGTATTTTAATTTCTTAAAACCAGCCAAATAAAATTCATATTATTTTAAGTAAATTCTATATTAATCCTATATATATTATTCATATTGACCATTTTCTTAAAACAACTAGTTTGTACTTCGTACGTTTTTCTATTCGATCCACTTGCTACTGGCCTTGTGTCTGTACAGTCTTATCCAATAACGAACAGGGATTTTTTAATTAATGAAACTATCGATTGTCAGCATTATATAGCGTCGATAGCAGATGGAGGAAATATAAGTATGGGATATTGTTTGGATGGTAAAGCAGGGGACATCCGCAGTGTGTCTCGAGCCAGGTTTAGTTTTTTTATATTTAAACACTTTTACTAAGGTCTTTATGTAATTTGACCCAATTACATGCTCACGCCTATAAAACATTTGTTTTTAAGCGGCCCTATAATTATGTAGCACCATGTGTCAGGTTGCGCTACGTATTCCTAACGTGGTAATCCACAATAGTGATTACTTCTATTAAACTCCTATACACGCTGTAAATTTATTAATATTAGTTTACAGGAGCCCGTAGTATTTATTACTTTACTCCAACCGATCGTCAAGTCAGGTCAAGCTCCAGTATGCGGTACAACTAGCCAAATTTCGTTGCCCCTGTACGTACTACGTTACTTCCATCCAGCCTCCCCTAGTAGTAGGGAGTTATGCGCCTGATTCCATGTTAGGTCAAATAAGCTGTTAGATGATCTTGTTATTTTGTTAGCCTGCGCTCGTCTATTATGCGTTCTTTGCGAATTAGTAGAAGTCATATGGGGAAGACGCCGGTCCGTCGTCCTGTCTGTGACTTAGTATTAACGACAAACCGTCGAACTTTCATATAACTTATAAACAGTCGAAGTCCATTTATCTGAACGCAGGTTATCCGGATCAGCTTGGCCCTTCGGGTAAATTTATCGAGAAGTCTACAAAACTAACTTTCTTTGAAATTACCGGTTATCGGATCAAGTACAGTAAAGTGTCTTGGCTTCTAGAACTTCAAAGTAGGCTTGTTACAAAGGTTTAGGCGCAGGTACATAATGAAAATTGTAACAACCGAACTCCAAACTGCCAATGTAGCCTATTTTCAAAGAAAAAGCTAATTATCCGGATTTTCTGCATATCCGGATGGCTGGCTGTCCCATTTAATCTGGGGAAGTGGAGTTCTACTGTAGTTCTTTACAAAATTGTCGGCGAGCTAGCGTTAATTTCGTAAAATCGACTCAGTGACAGGCATACTTTACGTAAGGGCGTTAATGAATTTCTAACCCTCCTTTCGATATTATTTGGCCGACTCTGGGTAAATGACCAACTTGATGCACAATTACTTTATATAATACGTTTATTATTATAATTCTCTACATGTTTCGAGCAACCCTGTGCTCATCATCATCAGGAGGTCAAATTATATTAATGCAACATCTGGTATAGTATTCTGAAATAAGTGAGTGGTCACTCACTTATTTCAGAATATTATACCGGATGCTGTATTAATACAATATAATATAATACAATATAATTATAATAATAAACGTATTATATAACGTAATTGTGCATCATGTTGGTCATTTACCCAGAGTCGTACCAGGATGCACGGTCAACAAAACATAAAAATTATTTGGCCGATTTAGGTAAAATTCGGTACTAAATATTTTCACCCAATTCCGTTGAGCTAGAGTGCGTAAATTATATTTGTCCTTATTTTTTACCTTCTCCTCCGATTGGGATACAAGTCGGTATAGCAGATGCCTGCTACAATGTAGTGAAACGTGGTGAAATCGGCACAGCAAAAGCCATACTTTACCGCAGGGCATGAATAATTTAGACATTTGTTCATTACAATTATTACACATGTAATAATTTTAAAGATCGAGTGTTTTATAATTTTGAACAATGTTTATAGTCTATAAATTTTATAATTTTTACTGCACAAATCCTTCTACTATAAATCACGATTGACGAATTTACGACAGTTCTACCACATACTGGAGAAAGTAAAAAAGGTTAGTGCAAGCTTTGCACTCCCTGATGATGGGCCATTGAGGCCACAAACATGTAGGAGTTGACGTATTAAAATATTTTGGTGATTCTGACGAACTGTGTGCGTTTGTTGGTTTACATTGTGGCAAAAGAATTTCCGTATTAGACATAGTTCATCGTGTTTTATGTGTCACATAATTTAGGAGGCTGCAAACCTCTAATTAGCTTCAGTAAGCAATCTACATGTACACATACAGTCTGGGTACAAGGTGTGCCAAACTTCGCACCCACTTTGAAGAGGTCAAATTGCAAAGGAGCTGTGTCAAGAAAATTAAACATTAAGTGGTATAAATACTTACCGTTTGACAGTAATTCTGTTACTTTGGGAAATTTTTCATTTTTTAAAATGTTTAATAAAAAGAAAAATAGTCCGTTGTGCGAAACTAATAACACTGTTTTTTCCAATTTCTTACGCAAACGTTCTTCCAGTAAAAGGAACTGAACCCTGAAAAAGTTGAACGGTAACATCTGTGAAGTACAAATAAACATTAACTTAAAACCAACACAGCCGCTATCAATTTGGAATCAAGAAACGTGGCAATCGCTCGTCAGGTTCATTTGTCATTTGAGAAAAGTGTGGTGGGAAATCATGAAAATGACAGACAACTGCGAAAATTTGTGAAATTTTAACGGAAATGTATTCACACATTTTAGATGAATGAAATTTATGAAAGCGATAATTTTTACTTAAGATGAAGAATAGAACAGTATTTTGTATTTATATTTGTTAGGGTCGTCCTCAAAGCACGGTTCAAGAATATCTAGGCATCTAAACACAGCACACAAGCGAATTTCTCGTAGTCATCCACACCGGAGCACTCGTCATGACGCCACTGCTTACATTATTGTTTGTTATTCGTGAGACTGATATATTTTAAACATGGTCTTTTTCGTGTTTTTTCACTGAATTTAATAATTTAATTTACGCTGATACAAAGATATTCATTGTAAATCATAATTATTCCTAGCCATAATAATAAAAATACACTTAAAATATTAGACTTCTAGGAGTGTGGCTGTGATTAAATTTCTGATTTCGAATTACCCTAAAGTCAGGTAACATATTTAAAGCTTTCTTCATAATTTTGTTAGTTTTAAATTGGGGGAAGCGATAATTCTCTAATAAATTTCAGGTTATTTTCAGGTGAACAGTAAGGTAAATAATGACTCTTTACTTTGCTGGATACTCTAATGTACATACCACAATAAAACTCGCAAAGAGCTACAGTGGCTGTCATGCATAAATTTATTTTACTGCAAAGTAAACTGTTTACCTTATAACAGATTCTTGGATTACACATGTGACGTGAAACTTTATGACATTTTGAGAGTAAAGAACATCTTAGCTCGTCATGGTGCATAACTTTTGCAGACTTTTTGCGTATTGGCATTAACACTTTCCATTGTGTTAATTACTTTAACTGTGTTCGCATTAGCAATCTTCTCAATTACATCTTCAGTTTTTCCTTACGTGTGTCCGTTATTGAGACTGTATATGACATAATTTGTACCACTCTTAATACGTTTTATGCGAATGATATATTTTTTGTGTTGTGTTTGTATATTCCTCCCCTGATGCCCTATCTAAACACCAGTGACAGTCCGAACATGCAAGTGGAAGAACTGCGCTCTTCTAGGATACTAAGCAACGTATGGTGGAAAATCATTACCGGCGTTTTGGGAAAACCTATCGCTCCCATCTTCAGTGGTCAAGCAATTTTAGATTTCTTGATCCTTGAAGATGGGAACGATAGGCTGTCCCGAAACGCCGGTATTGAATTACCAACATAGGCTACTTAATACACCAGAAGAGCGCAGATCTCATCTACTTCCCGGCGGAAGCCTGAAATCACACGTACGACGGGAGTTGCCAAGGCGATATAAAGACAGGGTTCTAGTGTTGTTAACTAACAGTTTCTTAGTGGTATTGTTCATTTTAAATAAGATATTAATATTTGTTTTCTTGATTAATTTTAACCCGCTTCGCAGTTGGTCCACTACATTTCTGTCTCTTATTTCCATCTGCTCTGATCATGATGCTTAATTCTGGATTTTATTTGCTTATTTATTTTAGACTATTATATTTTTATTACATGGTCCGGGTAGCTCAGCCGGTATAGCGACTGACTCCGACCTGGACGGTCTGGGATCGAATCGCGGTGGGGACGAAATTTTCCGCCCGTCCAGACCGGCCCCGAGGCCCACCCAGCCTCCTATAAAATGGGTACCGGGTCTTTCGCGGGGGTAAAGTGCGGCCGGGGCGTGCTGCTGACCACTCACCCCCTTCTAGTGCTGCGGTCATGGAAGAGTAGAGCTATACCTCTACCCACTCTCTGGGCCACACCGGGCCTGTAACGGGATCACTTTGCATTTTTTTGATTATATTTCTATTACTCAACTGTTTTTAGCTATTCTCATTATAGTTTGAAGTTATTCGTTCATCAGTCGTTTAATTGTAACCCATTAGTCCGCTCAGCATATCTCTAAATTCTTGCAAAATTTGTGTGTGTGTGTGATGGCTCCAGTAAGTGTTGATTCTCTGTAGATACCCACCTTTTGTTTCCGTGGTAATTATTGTGTCCAAGTAATAAAAACAAAAAAATGCTGCTCTTTTCTCATTTCCCAAGATTTTATTTAAGAAATTAAATTTCGTCACGGAACTTTGGCATCGGCCTGACCGCTTTTTCTGTGATCCTTTACAATCCTTCTGTGCGTCACTGAGCCCAAGTTCTCCCAGTCTGATCTTCGGAGACTCTTGTTGTACATATTGTTTACGTAGGTTCATCATCTTTTTCTAAAAAAGTCGCCTTTCTTTAGATTTACATAATTAATATTTTCCTCCTATAAGTGCGACCTTGTCACCATGACACGGAGCTTCATCGGGTTACGGCTGGAGGAGACTGCCACCAGTTACGGACGGTAGCTGCGAATGTTTTGAACAAGCTGTCTCGAATGCAGAATAAGTGCTGGTTCTCCAGGTGGGAGGATGGGTTACAGGCTAACAATCTTAAAAAATCAGCATATTACGAATTTAAAACAAAATACATTGATTTCGATAGCTGCTTTGACAAGATACAGGCAACGGAAAATGGGCATGAAGTTTGCAACGTGGAATGTGGGATGCTAGATTAATTCAAGGTCTTCAATGGCTCTTGAAAGAGAATTATCAAAGTACAGATTCAGTTTAGTGGCGACAGGAAAGATCATATGGGATAAGGGAGACCTTGAACTGGTGGATATATAAGTTTCTAGGCGCGTTGGAAAATTGTGAAAAGCAACTATTAGTTTTGTCGTATATGTCCGTCTGTCAGTCTGTGCGCGTGGAATAACTCGGCTTCCACTTGACGGATTTCATGAAATTTGATATTTGCTTATTTTTTCCAAAATATGTCGAGAAGATTCAAGTTTCTTTAAAATCTGACAGGAATAAGGGTACTTTACGTGAAGACCAACATAAATTTGTAATCATATCTTGCTCATTTCTTCTAAAAATGAGAAATTTTTCAGACAAATGTTGTAGAGAAAATCTAACACACATTTCATATTTAATAACATTTTCGAAATGCGTGCCGTTTATGGGATAGTGTGGGAAGAAAGTAAAACCGGAAGGAACACGGGTGACACTATGGCGCTCGCGCATTTTACACTGGGCACCTCAGGCTATAAACACACATTCTCGGAATGTGTAATACTTAATGTTTTCTACTGCAACAATTCTCGCACTTTCGAACCTCAATGCTAAGTTATTTGTACAATGCCTGTCTTCTACTTTATATTTGTATGTCAATATGAAGTATACAGAACTGTAATTTTGCCTGTAACTTTCAGGTGAGACATCCCCGTTATGTTGGTCAGATCACACGTATCAATAAAGTGTAGTCAAACACAGTTTTTAACATTTATATCGCTAAGAGGTGGTTCACATAGCTTGCCTTAACAACTACATGTTTTGGCCTCAATATCGGCCATCATCAGGTTGTACTCTCTCTCTCTCTCTCTTATTATAAAGTAAACTACACAGTATGCAATGTTTTTGTTTTTCGAAGAGATCTCGTTCACATCCATAAAATTTGCAGTTAAAAGAGTTACAGTTACATTTGAATTAAAATTATTCTAGTATAGAATTGTTCTAATATAAAAGTATAACAAGTACAGGAAATATTTGTGTTGTGATCCCGGGAGGGAGGGG
>Ga0209755_10009003_pt1 | contig 10588 bp, 7 predicted proteins | sample TergutCo191P1_FD_187301 | JGI IMG/M metagenome (GOLD analysis project Ga0209755, IMG submission 187301) | Cornitermes sp. P1 segment gut microbial communities from Petit-Saut dam, French Guiana - Co191P1 (SPAdes) (version 2) | ecosystem: Host-associated > Arthropoda: Insects > Digestive system >... | reverse complement strand
CAGAAGTTAACTGACACATTCTTCTTTTTTTGGACTTTGTCTATCCTCCAATTTCTTAAAGGCGCATGTTTCAGAAGCTGGCTCTGTTTCAGTTTTCAGACAAAGAAACACCTAACCTGGTGGACCTCTTAGATGAAATTATTCTCAACCACCGGGCACAACAGAAACCGTAACTTGTTAAGATATGTACCTCAGAACGAATCTAGTAACAAGAAAATGGCTATGGACAAATTAAAAAGTAAATACAAGACTCCAAAATAAAACCTGGACCAATCTAGAAATTAAAAACCATAAAAAGAGCCATGAACTCAAACTGATCAGACAAAAGACTTGACATAAAAATCCAGAACAAGTGTATTTAAATTCTTAACATCATCTGTGGAGAAAACTGTAATTTTTCATGGGTTCAAGTAAGTTTATAAACCAAGAAATATAAATGTATTATTTAGTCAATGTGGATCATAAAAGCATGGCTATGCATCTCACCAGAAATGTAAAGGGTTTTAAGAAGTGCCATATATCCAATGTGGTGGTTGAGACTGATGATGATATGTTGTGGAATGGAGTGAAGAGGATGGGAATGTTAGGAATTAGCATGAGGAAGATGAAGACACTGACTATGAAGATGGAGGAAGCGACACTGACTGGTAAAGGTAGATAGAAACTGACCTGCTTTGTGTATTAAGTGCATGAAATTAATAGTAATACATTTTTTTAGCAGGCATTTTATTTTTGGGGGTCATCTTAGATTTGGATAAATATATTTTCCCTTGGTAGACATGTTTCTTTGGGGCTTCATCTTAGATTACAGTCATCTTGTATTTGGGTAAATATGCTACATTAGATGTCTTACATGTGCATAAATATGATACACACCTGGTTCAAAGCCCATGTCAATCATGCGATCAGCCTCATCCAGTACAATGTAGGTGCACTGATTTAGCACCAGGTATCTGTTCTCAAGCACATCAATCAGACGCCCAGGTGTTGCTATCACAATCTGAAATACAAGTTTGTTTTCCTGTACATACTTAAATCCCAGGTTGCAATGTTACATTTTTAGAAACAATAAACATTACACAACTTTCCTGAGGGTGCAGTCTAGTAGCATAGTACTATCCACCCATCCATGGCACTACAGCCCCTTCTGGGCCTTGGCCTTCCTCAGAAGACACCTCCATCCTCTTAATCCTAGGATCTGTGATGTGTCCCTCCAGAAGACATCCTCCCATTTTGTTCTTGGTTTTCCCACTGGTCTTTTATTATGAAATTTCCCATTAAGAACCCTTTTTTTGGGGGGATACATTCATCTTCCATTTTATAATATGACCCACCCATCCTAGTCTTCTAATTTTAATACTGTCCACTGTATTTAGGTCTTTGTATAAATTATAAATTTCAATATTAGCAGTGTTCTAAGCGTCCACAACAATATAAATGCTCTGAATAAATAAACTGTACCATGCAGTATTGCGGGGCATGCTGTGGTGCAGTTTGTTCAGACACTGCGCTATGAGCCAGAAGGTCCCGGGTTTGATTACTGATGCCACCATTGGAATTTTTCATGACATTATCCTTCTGGCTGCACTATGGCTGTGGGGGTCGACTCAGCCTCCAACAAAAATGAATACCAGGTATATTTCCTGAGGGGTAAAGCTGGCCGGTATGTAGGGCTGACAACTTTACCACCTTCACATGCCGACTGTTTTGAAATCTGGGAGACTCAACCTCCTGGAACCCTCTAGGCCTGTCCAGGATTGCTTTACCTTTACCATTCACCATGCAGTATGTCAATGCAACACAAGCATGTGGAAATGGGGGTAAGACAGCTGATGTCAACAACAGGGAGTCAAATTATCTAATATACCCAAAATAATGTAAAAAAAAATTATTTGTTAATTACTGTCCACCTGTTATTGCATACAGCTTGTTAGGTGTAATGTCCATATTACCTCACACCCCATCCTGAGACGGAAGCCCTGTTCCTCCCTGGACAAACCACCCACAACAACAACTGTCCTGATGCCAAGTGGCTGTCCAAACTTATTGGTCTCCTCTTCAATCTGCTGAGCCAGTTCTCGAGTAGGTGCCAGAATGATGGAATATGGGCCCTGCAACAGAAACCCATCAATCGAAGGTCTAGCACAAGAACCCATCACTGTACAAATTAGCTGAGGTAATGGATTTAAAAACATACCTCAGCCCTCCACCATAAAGAACAAGGTATGTACAGTCCAATGAAATATGTGGAAATACGATCTGTGAGACATGCAGATGTCAAAGAACCATAAACATGTGCATCAACATTGGTTAATGATGACCTGAGGCACATACATGATAAATAATTTCAATATAACAAAAATCAACATAATTAAATGACAGCACAAAATAACCAAATTCACTTTGGGCTACATGTCCTGTTGTGACATGATATGTAAAAAGAAAGTAAAGTGACTGTCAATCAAAACTCAACTTTGGCATTGTAAATGAAACAACCTCTTACTTTGTGTTTATATACGAAATTCACCACCTCAAAACACTGTCTTTCTGAAAACCGCCAAGAGAAAGCAGCATGGATTTACAAAGAGGGTCAATATTGAAATAACAAGAAAGCAGCTGCTACCTGATCAGCATCTTCAACACGCTCAATCTTTGGAAGTGACTGTATCCACATCAGCAGGGGGATGAGGAATGCCAGTGTTTTGCCTGAACCTGTCTCTGCTACACCAATGATGTCACGGTTCTGCAGCCCAATTGGAATAGCCTGTCGTTGGATAGGGGTGGGCTCAGTGTAGCCAACTTTCTCAACAATGTCTAGAATCTCATTAGGAATTCCAGACTCCTTCCAATTCCTGATTGGATCGGGGATTCGGCCACCTAAAATAGTTGTACACTTCAGTTATTCTTTACAATACCGGAGCCACATTTGTTGTGATGTGGTGTAACAGACATGTGACATTCAAAGAGCTGAGCCCTTGTAAGTGAACAATGCACACTAAGAATAATAATTAATGTTGTATTATATGCAAAACACTTACTTCATAAATGTGGCCAGTTACATAACTATGCAACTTTACAACGCAAGTGAATCATTTTTTCATGTTTTGTCTAAAGCAAAAACATACAGAGCATGTCCACGTGTTTCTTCTCTTTATCTAATGAATGACAATTGATTAAATTTATTATACAGACAGTTCAATTAACTGCATCCCTTGGCATACATTCTCAACTTGCAAAGATGATTTGGCTGTCCTGGTCCTCTCTTGTGGCATTCTTTAAACTTCAATAACTATGACTAGAGATTTTAAAACTACTGGCTTTGCTGGTTTAGTGGCCATACTTAATGCAGGGGTAATGATTTAGTATTACTAGAACAGTGTTTGGTCAGACTGATCAAAAACACGTGGAACTGCAATCATGTAACACATGGCAGTTAAGGTTAATAAGATAACAGTAAAGTGAAGTTTCCATTGTCTGAAACAGCATTTTAGGCTTCACTCTGTGATATGCAGCATGATCACTACCAGCAATATCAGAACTATCACCCACCCTTGATGGTAATGTTGTAATCCTCTCGAAAGATTCTCCAGTCTCTCTCTGTCATTTCATCCTTAGACTTTTCAGACCAGTGACGGTCATCCCACTTCTGTTTCTCTTCTTTCTTCTTCAGCTTTTTCAAGCGCACCCTGCAGTAACAAACAACTTAACTTCTGCCTCTTTAAGCATATACTTTGTACGATATTCCTTAACTTCATATTGAAGTGCAGCTACAGTAAAAAATTAAGCTAAATAAAATGATGTGTGTGTGGCATTTTTTTCACATTTTCCCACCCATCTCTGACCAATAATTTTTGTTTCACCCACTTGATGGTAGTAACAGCTAAAAAACAAAATAAATGAAATGCACTAAGAATTTACACAGTGATGTCTATTTACAGTAACCAGTAAAGTGCCACATGCAATAAATGCTACAAGCAATATCCAATAAAAGTCACAAAACTACAACATGTGCATGTGAAATGTCAAAAAAGTGACACACAGGCATGACACATTATGTATAGCATAAAGTAAGTTTGGTTAGCAACCACCCATAACAGTGACTAAGAAATGCAGTATTATGAGTTTTGGAAATAAAACGTGAGAATATGACATGGAGTGTGCAAGTGCAATCACTACTCACTTCTCCTGCTCCTTCTCTGCCTCAGTTCGTCGTCGCTCCAGCAACTCACCATAGAACTTGGACTGATCTCGTTTCTGGGCCTTGATATCGATACCTGCCACGTTACCTCGACCAAAGAACTGAACCTGAAGAAGAAATAATTTTATGTGGTTTCTGTCACAGTCCAACTGCAACAAGAAATATGATCATATTTCACAGAGAAAATTCAGTTACAAGTCATTCATTCATTTCTTGACTAGCTGAGAACCAGTTAGCTTCTCACGAAGGACTTTGCTCCAAGGAGTGAGTAAGTAAGTAAGTAAATAAGTCATTCAAGTAATACAGAATCAAAGTAATTTGAATGTCTAAAGGATTTTTCAAAGTCTCTTAGGCTACACGACAATGAAAACAGCTGCAATTAAACATCTTAACACAATGGGGTAAACACTTCAATTTTGGTAAACTATCCAAATATAAGAAGCACAGTCCTCATAGCAATGAATATTAAGATTATGGTTTTACAATATGATGCCACATAATTTGGTACATGGAACAAACATAAAAAAATTGTGACCTCCATCTTCAGGGTAAAAATAAGGGAGACATGTTCCTATCCACCACTACAAAGCACCACATTCCAAAAGACCACAATCTTTACACTTCCCCAGATTGCTAAAAAAGATTATCTACTGTCCTCATAAGGTTTATGGAGTGATGTTTTCTGACGCATTCCAGATTATTACTTTCCTTCAGTATGCCCACCTCATATGCACATTAATGATGTGTCAAATGCAGTGGGCCCCATACAAAGATGTTGGATGGCCTACAAGATGCTTGGCCTTGTAACATACCTGATGCCTTTCCTTGTACAGGGGGTTGTAGTCAACAGATGTGTCCTCTGAAGCATCCCAGTCAAACACAAATTTACGGTCATTGAGTCGTCGTACACGGCGCTTCTTCTTGATTAGGCCTAGGTAACGCTCTCTAATGGCTTCCACCTCCTTTTCCTTGTCTTTCGAGTACTGGCTGTCTTCATCCTTATCCTTCTTGTCACGATCTCTGTCCCGTCGTCTGAAATATCATGGTTAGTATTCAGAATTCAAATGAACAGGTAACCCACAGTTTTTTGTGGTAGTGAATCTCCATGAATACTGGCCAAGCAGCACACCAAATGAATACAAGATCACTGCCCATGCCAGTGGCACAATGAAATGAAACATATTTTACCAGCACTTAATCACATAAAATTCTTACAACAGCTGTCCAGAATAAATGTAACAGCTATACATGGTGAGGAACACTAATTTCCCTTCAACCTTGAAAATACTGGTAGAGACACAGCCAATTACCAAAGTTACCTAAAGATATCTTTGTCTCGATCCTGATCTTTATCCATTTTGCGCACATCATCAAATGCCTTGGAAGCCTCTTTGCCAAACTCAGCCCGTTTTTTCTTTTCTTCCTCCAACCTCTGTCGTATCTCATCTGCCTCTTGTTGCCGTTTCCTTAAAGCCTCTGCTGTACGCTCCTCCTTTGTCAGAAACTTGGGCTAGGGACAAAAGAAAACAAAGGGACAAGTTTCAGCTCACAAAGTATTTGACACACTGAAAGCTCATTATCAAGTGTTCAACACTAAATAAAATGGACAGTCAGCATATAACAAAATATATAATTACTGGTCATCAAAGGGCCTCTGTGCTACCAAAGATAACCATTCAAGGGTGTATGTTCAAAAGAGTATAAGAATTTTCAAATCTCATGTCAGTCTTGAGCAACAAAATGATATCAGGGCAGTGGTTGGAGCAAGGCTTCTTGCTACCAACAACTGTTGTTTTGGATTGCAGAGGCACCTATAGTACAGGATCCTATCAATGAAAACAGAAATTATGCTGTATAAAACTCTTACACGTCTGGTAATATTATATGGTTGTGAAACATGGGCCATTTTAAAGGCAGAATCAAAGAGAATCAAAGTTTTGGAAAAGAGAATTTTTGAGAAACACCTAAATTCTGAAGGAGGAACAGTTCTGGTGGATGAGGTATAATAATGAATTATACCATCTTTTTATCAGATACAGCTATCATAACAAAGGCTGCAGGAATCAGACAGCTTGGGCATGTCACATATGAATGAGGCACTCACACGTAAATGAATCCTGTTCAATGAATCCTAGTTACAGACAAGCACGGCAACAAACACAACAATGGTTTGATTGTGTGATAGATGACCTGGCAAACAATTATGTTAGGAAGTGGAGACAGGAGCCAAACAATGAGAAAAATGGTGGAAAATATTGTTACAGCCAAGGCCCACCAGGGGCTGTTGAGCTTTGCTGCTGCTGCTTCTGATGATGATAGCATGACAATTTCATTAATTTACAAGTACAGAAGATAGTACAGAATGTGCAATACCACATTCCAGCTGAAAAATATTCAGAGAAAAGTGCTTAACTGCACTTCCAATACATTTTATTACTGCATATTCATTTTATATATTGTGTTTAAATTCTGCTATACAGAACAATGTGAATGCACCAATTAAAAATGCCACATTAACAAGCCTCCAGAAACCAAATTTTATTGGCACAGCAACTTTAAATGATGCCAGAAACAAGTAATTTTTTAGTACGCTCATAAGACAGGAAGAAATGCATTCCAGAATACCAATATTTATTTTGTTTAAATTAAATTTTGTTCACTGAAGTTATTGGGTTTCCAAACAAGCAGTTTATGGTATCTGAAGGAACTGGCTCTGTCCCTGTACTTGGTATTAAACCATTCCCTGCCAGTTAAACAATAGACAGAGTAAGCTTGCCACATTCTAATGTGGCTAATTCTTAGAACCTGATCCTTCTGTTACATACAGTTTATGTCAAGTGATGGCACAATAACCCCAAATATCTTATTTTCATCATCTTATATTTACCTCAGAATTCTTTAAAACTTACTCAACCAGATATATCTTGTACAAAGGGGCTCCCAGACACACAGGTTGTAGGATGGCTTTGAAGTATCAATGCTTACTGTGCATATAGGGTATATTAAACACTTCACAAGGCAAAATGAAAGAACAGAGAAACGAAGTCAATTTTAAACACCTCACCTTGCTGCGTGCAGCCTCTTCAGCCTGTTTCTTAGCAAGCAGCTCCTCCAGTGATAATGGTTCCTTCTTAGGCTCCTCTACAGGTTCCTCTTCCTCTTCCTCCTCCTTCTTGACCATACTGGGTCTTCATACATAAAACAACAAACAAAATTTGAGAAACTCTGCTTGAAAAATATTTAATTTCTCTTCCAATTTGTATATCACTACAAAACACTCAACATCTTACAAAAACTATTTTATAATGACACACCTAAGCAAATCTGCACATAGTAACGTGGCATAAAATATTTTGTAGTGTCATGTTAACTCACAGCTTTGCTACTTTCCAAAGACTTTCAGCCTAATTTTCATCACACGTTTTCCTTTCAAAAATGACAAACAGCAATATAAAAATGGGATTATCATGGAATAAGTATTAAGCACAGAGTCTTCTGGAACTCTGATCCTGACAAGGCTATGTTCATCCAAAATATTGGTATTGCTCTACCACACTACATGGCATTACATCCCCAAAAAATGCCCCCAAAAATGCTATCTTAATTTGAACAAAAAAGACACTGGGGGCATTCAGGCATTCAAATAATTTACATCTGATGATCAAAACTGATAAAATTTCTATGGCAATTAGTATTAACACACTGCCATCAGGCCACGAGAAAACTCGTGATTGCTCGCCCATGCGTTGTTGATGGGTCACGAGTTTCTTTGTTTTCCTACACTACATCCTGCACATGTGTTTGTCAGCTGGTCTGCCTCACTTATTGTTTCAAGGTTAATGAGAGCTTGATGCACGATGCTTGGGTCTCAAGTTACAAACAAACAGTCCAGTACTGACCCCATATTTTTAGAACCATAATACTGCAACAAAGAGACCACTCATTCAGATACTCTCTCTGTTTTCCTTCAGTTGCAATCATAGCTTCTCATAGGAATGTTCTGCAAGAGGATGATATTTTGTGTAGTTATATGTGGATACACATTCTGATGTCTCTGATTATAGTGACAATGAAAGTTTGGAGAGTGACAGTGATGTCCCCACAACTAGTTCACATAAACAATTGCGATCTTCTAATGATCCACTGACCCAAGAATTTCCACACCCATTTTTCCTTACATCTTTCAAGACAATTTTTATAACAGTGTGAGACTAGCTCAAACATTACCAGACAGAAACGTGAGAGTCTGCGGCACTATGAGGGCTAACAGGGGCATTCCATGGGACCTAGATGGGGAAGGCAAGCGCTTGAAAAAGGGGAAGTTAGTGTTCCGGAGTAATGGTGCAAGTGTGGAAGGACAAGACTTGTGCGAATGATAAGTACAATCCATGATGCAACAATCGTAAACAAAGGGAGGAAAGACAGGAAAACAACACAGAAATAAAGAAGCCTTATGCTGTTGTTCAGTACACTGAATTCATAAAGGGTATAGACAGGGCAGACCAGCACCTCAGTTACTACTCAGTTCTAAAGAAAACCGTAAAATGGTCAAAAATGTGGTATTATATCTGCTAAACTGTGCGCTCTTCAATGCATTTTTTGTGTACAGGACACTAAATACAAACAAAGTAAAGTACAAGAACTTCCTCCATGAGGTAGGAAGGTCCTGGATATCAGAAGCCCAGAATCGAAGTGGGTCAAGTTCTGACGACCTTCAATTGCCAGAGAAGGGAGCCTAAACAGGACCCGCCAGTCAGACTCTCCGGTGATTTCAGAACACACAAACATGAAACAACTGTTGGTGGTCGGGAGGGGAAAAAAGAAGTATCCTGCAAGACAGTGTAAAGGGTGTGCTGCACATAAGAAGCGAAGTGAAACTAGGAATATTTGTAAATCCTGCATTGATGCACTTCACAAAGGGTCTTGTTTTGAGAACTACCATTCAGTGACGAACTACTAGACTCTCTATATGCAGTTTCTGAAGTCTTGGGCTCAGGAGCATAGTGTACAGTGTCAAACTGTATCTAAGAATATGTTATTGAGATGACCATTCAAAGTGTTTAAAATGTCCAGGAACTAGGGGTATTTAATTAAAAGACCATCCGGTCGGATATGTGTTAAAACCTACAAGTTAAAATATGAACTTGGTAACACTTGGTACTTTTCATCCCTCCAGTGTCACAAGGTTTATAGCTACAGTTTTAAAGAGCAAACACATATATACAGGTCAGTGTGTAACTCACGGAGTGGGAGTGCGTTTTCGGTCCCTATGTCGGTGTCTATCTCGCTCTCGGCTTCGGCTACGAGAACGATCTTTGGATTTCTCAATTTTCTTCTTTCCACGGTCCTTCTCTCTCTCTTTAGATCGACTGCGAGACCGACGGGATCTGTCACGACGGTCTCTTTCTTTTTCCCTCTCTCTGCTGCGACTGCGTCGCTGTGATTTTTTCTCCACACCCATCCTGATCACAAACAATGGTCAGTCAGTTTCACATAAAAGGATAATGAGTGACACAAAATATTCACATCTACATGTCAAGACTAAATTTATTCTGGTAAAACATATTAATAAGTAAATGACTACTACTTCATTATAGAACACATCACATAATTTCTGAAAAACATTCTGGTTTCAAAATTTGCTATAAGTATGTGAATCTTAATGCATAAATTCAGTAAATTCTAAATTGGGATGATATAACTGTTGGTACCTGTCATGATCCTAACCAAAGTACAGCTACCTCATGTTCTCATTCTCCAGCAGTGTAATCATTTACATTACACAAACCTGCATAACGAACTATTTAAAATTAAGATATGGAACTTAAAGAACATTTAAGAATGGAGAAGGTGGATTCATGTTGTTTCTAGTACCCATCACAAAATTCACATCCAGAAAAAGATTAGAACATATCATAGGTCCAAATCCCCTGTGCTGGAAACTGGGTTTAATGAAGACGGTATGAACAAATTCCATATCACACTAAGTAGCTGAGTGTTAGGTCTGACGTTACGCCGTGTAGATTAGAAAACAGTTTCAGCGAGTCAAGTATTCCACGAAAAATTTACCAGTGGAAAAGCCGTTAACATCCCCGAATATTTCAATCTTCATAAACCTCACTGCAAGAACCTCTATTCCCAAGACCTTTCTCGCCACGATACACTAAAACTGCTCCAGACATATCAAAGTCTTCACCATATCATGAAACAAAATCCCCAGAACCCTGCTTACCGAAAACCAGTACGGGTATCTTATAGTGAATCAGAAGGCGATTTACTATTTAATGTGCTTAATCCCACCCCAACGCTGTCGTTCCAATGTTTAAAATTTACCTCACGCAGAAATTATTTCCTTCGGTGATGAGAAATTGGGATTTTTATCGGTCACAG
>Ga0209755_10009002_pt1 | contig 10589 bp, 7 predicted proteins | sample TergutCo191P1_FD_187301 | JGI IMG/M metagenome (GOLD analysis project Ga0209755, IMG submission 187301) | Cornitermes sp. P1 segment gut microbial communities from Petit-Saut dam, French Guiana - Co191P1 (SPAdes) (version 2) | ecosystem: Host-associated > Arthropoda: Insects > Digestive system >... | reverse complement strand
TTTGGCGCGCTATCGCGAAAAGCAGCACGTCGATAACTGTTTCCGACGTATGCTTGCATAGCATCTTTATGAACTCTACGCCTATTATCAGCGTAAGCGTCGTGGATAATATTCTCTCAAAATCCATTGCCAGAATTGTTACTTGAAACCCTGCCATCTCTGAAGATGTTTCCACGATTTTGATTGCGATGACTGCCAGCAGCAAAATGGCGATTGCCATCTCGAACAGGTACGTGACTTTGTCCATGAAGGAAATAAATTTTTTTGTGTCCATGATGCGCCATTGTACACTTGCCCCCAAAGCAGGTGGAAGGGCGGAAATATTGAAATTCGCGATAAATGCCTGAGCGAATTTTGTGTCGCGGAAAAGCGTTTTTCGAAACTCGGGCTTGCGGGGAAGAAAAGCAGGCTCTGCAGCCAAACCTCTGTCGGCAATGCGGGCGGGGAAATGCGCGCGGCATGTTGCGCGCTTGCCGCGGCGAAACCGTTCGCGATAGTGTACATTTCGACAATAATGCGCTAGCATGTCGTAAATGAACAGCGTGTATGAGGCTTCCGTAGCCTACGCGTTTGCGAAAACGCTCGGCAATTCTTTCCTGCGCCCCGCTTCGCTTCGGTGCCAGCTTTCGATCTTCCACAACTTTTTCTTCATGCAGTTTTGCTCGGCGCTGCTGCCTAGGCGCATCCCCGTGAGCAGGGTGGACCATCCGCTCGATCTGAAAATCCCGTTCGCGCCGAAGTGGGTGAACGTTTACACCGACTTCGTGCCCTACTGGATACGGGCGCTGACGTTCATTCTGCGAAACTTCGGGCGCAGGTCGCTGGGCGCTGCGCGGGAATTCATTGTCGCGATGGGGAGGCTGTACGCTTTCGCCGGCGAGGTGTACGGCAAGAACCTGTCAACGACCGACAGGCCGTTTTACGTAGCGCGGCCAAAGTTTTTCGCGATCCACCTGCTGGATCCGCACCTGATGTGCATTCCCAGCCTGCATGTCGCGGTCGTCGTTTTCGCGCACGCGAAATTCGCCGCGATGCTCGAGGGGCTTGGCGCCGCGGAAAAACACGCCGCGCAGATCGAGGAAATGAGGCGCGGCGCGCTAGCGATCTGCCGCGCGATCCTGTTCGTGAAGCAGCACAGCGTGAACTGCATAGGCGCGAGCCTGTACGCGATGACGCGCTTCGACCCCGAGCTGTTCCCCCCCGGCAGGGTCGAGGAAATATGCGGCGCGCTTTTCGACGAGCCGCCGCCCGCGCTTCTTCCCGCGACAAGGTGCGTTCGCGTCTTCGACCCGGGCGCCGAGGGGCCGCGCCCTTCCTGCTCCGCGCGGGCCTGCGCCAAGTGCCCGTTCGCCGTCCCGGAAGCCGGGCTTCCCGCGGCGGACGCCGCCGAGATCGTCGCGCACGTCGGCGCCTCGCTCAGGGGCTTCATCGAGGAGGGAAAAACCGCGAAAAGCTGGGAAGAGCCGATCCTGAATTTTTTGCGCAGGATGCCGAGGGCTTAGCCGCGCGCGCAAGCGAAGACAGGGCGGCGGCGCTTGGCTTCTAGCATCCGTCATTCTGCGGCTCGACCGCGCTCCACAGCGAAAAACGGCATTGCAACCCGGTGGATGCTGCGATCAAGTCGCAGCATGACAGGCTTGGACTGACCGTCACCCTGCGGCTTGTTAACCGCAGGGTTTTTCACGCGGCAACGCCTGCGCCCCGCCAGCCTAGGGAAGCACTGATTAAATCCAATGGGGATTTAATCAGTGCTACTTAACCGCATCTGCGCCATGCAGATGCATGGGAACCGCTGAATTCCGCTTTAATCAGCGGTTCCCTAGCTCTTCCCCTTGTCGAACGGCTTGCCAATCGCGCGCGGCGCGTAGTCCTTCCCGCTGAAGATTATCAGCGTGACGAGCGTTATGACGAACGGCATGGCGCTGAAAAACTCGGACGGCAAGATCGCGCTCAGGGCGCGGACGTTGGAGATGTAAACCGCCAGCGCCCTCGCGAGCCCGAAAAGCAGGCTGGAGCCGAGGATGCCGAAGGGAAGCCAGCGTCCGAAGGACACCGCGGCGAGCGCGATAAAGCCCATGCCGTTGATCGTCGTCGTGGTGAACTGGATGTCAAGAGTGAGAACCGCGCTGCCGCCGGCTAGTCCGGCGAGAAGGCCGGAAATGACCACGGCCATGTAGCGGATCTTCACGACGCTCACGCCGGCGGAGGCCAGCGCCTGCGGGTGCTCCCCGGCGGCGCGCAGGCGCAGGCCCCAAGGGCGCTTGTACATGACGAACCACGCCAGCGCGAGAATCGCCAGCGCCATCCAGACCGTGGGGAAAAAGCCGAAAAGCCCCGCGCGCATCCCGCCGCCGTGGGGCTGGCTGCGATCCATGTTGAACAAAAGCTGGCAGACGAAGACCGTAAGCCCGAGCGAAAGCAGGTTTATCCCCGTGCCGGAAATCACCTGGTCGGCGCGCAAGGTTACGGAAGCGAAGGCGTGGACGAGCGAGAAAAGCCCGCCTACCATCGCCGCGAACAGAAGCGCGAGAGGCGCGGAAAGGCCGACGCCGGCCTGAAAGAGGAAAAAATGCGTCACGGCGGCGGTCATCGCGCCAAGCACCATCAGCCCCTCAAGCGCGATGTTGACGACGCCCGCGCGCTCGCAGATCATGCCGCCGGTCGCGGCGAGCAGGATGGGGGTGGTTATCAAAAACGCGGAGGGCACAAGGTTCCAGGCGACCTGAAAAAATTCCATCACGCATCCTCCTTCGAGCCGCTTTCGGCGGCGGCGACGGGCGAGCCTTCCCGCTCGGCCCGCTCTCTCTCAAGCCTTGCCTTTTCCTTCATTCGCCAGTCGATGACAAGACGCAGCCCCGCGCGCAGGGAGATGAAAACAACCACGAGGCCGACGATGATCGTGGTAATTTCCATCGGTATCTGGCGCATTTGCATTATCGGCTGCGCGGACCTCAGCATGCCGAAAAGCAGCCCGGCAAGCGCCACGCCCCATGCCGTGCTGTTGCCCACGAGCGCGACGGCTATGCCCTCGAACCCGTAGCCGGGAAACGCCGGCAGCACCCACCCGTGCGAGAACAGGCCCAGCGAAACCACCGCGCCCGCGAGCCCGGCGAAGCCGCCCGCGATGCCCATGGACGCGGTTATGTTCGCCTTGACGTTAATCCCCCCGTAATGCGCAGCGTCCCTGTTGAACCCCGTCGCGCGCAGCGAGTAGCCGAGCTTGGTCTTCCCCATTATGATCCAGTAGGCGAAGACCGCCAGCAGGGTGATCCATATGCCGTGGTTCACAAGCGAGCGGTCGATCAGGTCGATCATGAAGCGAGGCGCGTCGCCGTCGAGCGTAACCGCAAGCCGCGCCGTTTCCGGAAAGTCCGGCGTCCTGTGCGGAAGCGCGCCGGGAAGCCGAAGCGTTATGATCCTGTGCGTGAACAGCGCGATGTGGTTCATCATGATGGTCGCGACGACCTCCGAAACCCTGTAGCGCGCCTTGAAGAAGCCCACCAGCCCGCCCCAGCAGGCGCCGGCCGCCGCGCCGCCAAGCACCGCCGCCAGCGGGTGGAGAACCGGAATCGGGGGGAAGGAAAGGGCGATGACCTGCGCGGCGGTCAGGCCGGCGATGTACTGTCCCTCGGCGCCTATGTTGAAAAGGCCGGCGCGGAAGGCGAAGGCCATTGAGAGCCCGCAGAGGATCAAGGGGCTTGAGAGCGCGATCCAGTCGCCGATGTGGCGCGGGTTCCAAAATCCCCTTCCGGGCCGTATGTCGAAGCCGGTTACGACCTGCACGATGGCCTGGTACATTCCGACAGGGTTCCTGCCGATGATCAAAAGGATAACGGTCGCCACAAGAAACCCGAGCGCGACGACCGCGACCGAGACCAGCGCGTTTGAGTCCGCGAACGCCTCAAGGACGCGGGCGCTGAGCGTGTCCGCGCGCCGCAAGCCGGCGCCCGGCGCGCCGCCGGAGGCCCCTTTCCTTCCAAATATGCTAGGCATGGATGCCTCCCATCATTGCGCCTATGCGCCGCTCGTCCGCTTCCCGCGCGTCAAGCACGCCGAGAATCTTGCCCGCGGAGATGACCGCGATTCTGTCGCACAGGTTGAGAACCTCTTCCAGCTCGAACGAAACCAGAAGAACGGCGCAGCCTTTGTCACGCTCCTCTATTATGCGGCGATGGATGTACTCGATCGCGCCAACGTCAAGCCCGCGGGTTGGCTGCGACACCACCAGCAGCTTGGGGGACTGGTCGATCTCTCTAGCCACGATCACCTTCTGCTGGTTGCCGCCGGACATAGACTTGACCGGAGTCTCCGGCCCCTTTCCCGCGCGGATGTCGAAGTCGCGGATAAGGCCGCGCGCGTGCTCGACTATCGCGGGGAAGCGCAGGAACCCGAAGGAGCCGCAGAACGGCGGATCGCGGAAGGCGCGCAGCACGAGGTTCTCGTCCAGGCGGAAGTCCAAAACCAGGCCGTGCTTCTGCCTGTCCTCCGGAACCAGCGCCATGCCCGCCTCGTTGCGCCTGCGGATCGCGTCCCTCGAAATGTCCCGGCCCTCCAGCAGAATCCTGCCGGAACGGACGGGAAGAAGCCCGGCTATTGCCTGCACAAGCTCGGACTGACCGTTGCCGTCCACGCCCGCGATTCCCAGCACCTCGCCGGCGCGAATCTCCAGCGAAAGGTCCGAGACCGCCGCGGTTCCCTTCGCTCCGATTACGGTAAGCCCGTCAACCTCGAGAACCGTCGCTCCGGTTTTCGCGGGCTTTTTTTCCATTCTGAACGAAACCGACCTGCCCACCATTTTCTCCGCCAGGTCCTGCTCGCTAACCTGGGCGACGTCAACCGTGGCGACGTGCTTCCCGTGCCGAAGCACCGTGCAGCGATCCGCGGCGGCCTTGATTTCCTTCAGCTTGTGGGTGATGAAAAGTATCGTTTTGCCCTCGCCCTTCAGCCGGCGGAAAATATCCAGAAGCTCGTCAACTTCCTGCGGGATAAGCACCGCGGTTGGCTCGTCGAATATAAGAATGTCCGCGTCGCGGTACAGTATCTTGAGGATCTCAACCCGCTGCTGCATCCCGACCGTAATATCTTCGATTTTAGAGCGAGGCTCGACGTCAAGCCCGTAGGTTTCGGAAAGCTTCGCCACGCGAGCTTCCGCGTCGCGCAGGCCCAAGTTTCCCATGAAACCACGCGTCTCCAGGCCGAGAATGATGTTCTCCGTTACGGTGAAGTTATGAACCAGCTTGAAGTGCTGGTGAACCATGCCGATCTTCAGGGCCGTCGCGTGGTTGGGGCTGCGGATTTTCTCCTCTTTGCCCCGAATCCGTATGACCCCCGAATCCGGCTCGTACAGCCCGAAAAGAATCGACATAAGCGTGGACTTGCCCGCCCCGTTTTCCCCGAGCAGAGCGTGAGTCTCGCCCTGCTCCACGCGCAGGCTCACGCAGTCGTTCGCAAGAACCCCCGGAAAGGCCTTGCTTATTTCCAGCATTTCGATTGCCGGCACCGCAACTCCCTTATTTTGAACCAGACTCGCGCCCCGCCCGCGCAATGCGGGAAGGGGCGTCGCTTCCGAGCGCGCGACTGGAGCCGCGCGCCTGCCTAAGCTAAAACGATCCGCGCCGCGCAAAACGCGGGCGGGAAGCGCCGGCATGCGCGCTTGGGGCGCGCAGCCTTCCTATGGAAAAACGCCGGCTAACCGGCTAGCTTCCGCGAAGCCGATGGCCCCGCGGAAGCCCCGAAAGAAGGGAACTAGCCGTCAATCGCCAGGTTCACGGGGAAGCCCGGGAACCGCGCCCTGGCGCCCGAAAGGGTCGGCTCCACTATAATCTGACCATTGATGATCTGCTGCCTGGCCTGGTTCACCTGGTTCACGACGTCGCGGCTAAGCGCGGGGTTCACGTCGGAAAAGCCCACCGCGCCGTCCGCGAGGGTGAACATATACGTGCCGCCGGCGAAAGTCCCTGCGCGGACCGCGTTAAGGGCGCGGTACACGGGGGCCTCGACCTGCTTTAGCATGGAAGTAAGCACCGAAGAGTTGCGGCCTGCATAAATGCCAACCTCGAACTGGCAAGAATCCACGCCAATGGCCCATACGTTCCTGCCGGTCAAGCGCATTTCGTTCGCGGCCGCGATCGTGCCGTTGCCGCTGCCGCCGGCCGCCGAGAAAATCGCGAACACGCCGTCGTTGAACCAGTTTCTCGCCTGAATAAGCGCGGTGCCGGGGTCGCCCCAACTGCCAACGTAGAATTCGAGCACCTCGGCGTTGGGAATGACCGAGCGCACTCCCTGCACGAAGCCGACGTGGAACCTGGTGATAACCGCGCCCGCGATGCCGCCGATGAAGCCGAAGCGGGGATTGACAATCCCGTCCGCAAGGGCCTGGCGCGCGGCCGCGGCGCCCACGAGGAACGATCCCTCATGCTCGGCGAAAAGAGCTTGCATAATGTTGGGCTCGGGCATGCCGCCTACGTCAATGATCAGAAAGTTTTGGTTCGGATTGCGCCGGGCGGCTTCCTGGGTTGCGGTTGCCCACGTGAATCCGGTCGTTATGATGAGGTCGTAGCGCTCGTCCATGGCATTGTTGATGAGCGGGGTGTACATAGCCATGGTCGATGCCGCGACCGTGTTGTACAGCACGCCGCGGCCCGGCGTATTCGCCCAGGTTTCGCCGTAGAACTGAAGCATTCCGCGCCAAGCGGCGGCGTTGAACGACGCGTCGTCGATTCCGGTCGCGTCGGTCAGAAGTATGGACCTAACCCCCGTAGGCGCCCTGTCCCCGGCGCCGCCGCCCGCAAACGCGGCTCCCGCCACAATAAACATACCCAAAATGAGAACTGCCAGTTTTTTCATGTTTCCTCCATAAGTTATTAGCGCCAGGTTCAGCTAGCGCTGCCACGATTATACATTCCGCAAAGCGTTTTGCGCAAGCGGGGTACGCGCGCATCGGCGAAAAAAAGGCTTCAAGTCCAGCCGTCAAGCCGCGTTTCGCGCCCTGCGCAAATCCCCGTTTAAGGCGCCTGGCAATGCCCCAAGCGAGTAACCCAAAAAACATGGGGCGAGGGACGGCGCGCGGGATCCTTCCTCGGGCTCCCAAGATGAAACTGGGGGCATTCCAAAAAGCCGAGGCGCCCTTATCCGCGCGCGAAACCTCATCCCCAGGACCAATTCCCCAGCCCGCAGCTTCCCCAAAGATGTTTCCTTTGCCGAAAAACGGTGTTATAATACCAGGGTTGCGCGACTTTGAAAGGAAGGGGTTTATGCGGTGTCTATTGGTCTTTTGCGCCATTTTTCTCTTCGCGCTTTCGCCGGCTTTTTCGCAGAGCGGGAGCGCGCGTTTCGTGGCGGTGGAAAGCTTGGAGGTAAAATCCTCGACCTGGTTTTTCGCAAGCGCTGTCGGGAGCCTCCGGCTGGGGGACGAGGTAACGCTCGTCCGCGAGAGCGGCAGGTGGAGCGAGATTCGCGCGGGGGGCATCGCCGGCTGGGTCGTTTCCGCGAGCCTCAGCCCGCGCAGGCCGGTTCGGGCGCTCGCGCCGGTAACGCCGGGGGAAGTCGCGCTTGCGGGAAAGGGCTTCGGGCAAGAGGTTGAAGCGCAGTACCGCCTGACCGGCCCTGACTATTCCCTCGTGGACGAGATGGAAGCGTTTGCAATATCGATGGAAGAACTGCTGCGCTTTATTCTTGAAGGGCGCTTGTCGGGGGCGGAACAATGAAAAAAAACGCGGCTTTGCTTTGCGCGTTCGCAATGCTTTTTTCGACATTTGCGCATCTGTACGGGCAGCCTGCTCCTGACAGATCCGACGGGCGGGATTTTATCGGCGAGGCGCTGGCGGAAATGGAACGCGCGTTTGCCGCCGCGGACGCCGAGCCGACGCTGGAAGACGCTCACTTTCTCGGGAGGGCGGTGGCCGCGCATATCTTCGCGATGCACGAGCCGTACCGAAACCCCGAGCTGACGCGCTACGTAAACCTGATTTGCCAAGTTTTAGTGATAAACTCCCCCAGGCCCGTGGCGTTCCGCGGATTTTTTGTCACCGTTCTTGACACTCCCGAGTTTAACGCCTTCGCCACTCCCGGCGGGCACATCTTCCTGACGCGGGGGCTTGTCGAGGCCGCCGAGTCGGAGGACATGCTGGCGGCCGTAATCGCGCACGAGCTTGCGCACGTCATGCTGGATCACGGGCTAAGCATGATCCGCGAGATGGCGTTTGTTGACGACGCGGCGCGGATGGCGCGCAGGGCGGCGGACTTCGCGGGCGGCGGCGCCGAGGCGGAAAGGCTGATGGACTTCCGCGATTCCGTTTCCGCCATATTCGACGCGCTTGTCAGAAACGGCTACTCGCGGGAGCAGGAATTCGCCGCCGACCGGAAGGCGCTGGAGCTTCTCGCCGCCGCCGGCTACAACCCAGAGGCGCTGCTGTACATGTTAAGAATCCTGGAGCAAAGGCAAGGCGAAAATCCCGGAGGCTTGCTCGACACCCATCCCTCCCCTGCCGAGCGCATCGCGAACGTCGAGACCGCGCTGCGGCAGATGGGCGCATGGACGTGGCAGACGCGGGACACCGGCGCATACAGAAGGGCGCGCTTTATCGGCAGGTAGCGCGCCGTCGCTTGCCGTTTTGGATTCAACGCGCGTCGGCGATTCCGCAAATTTAATTCCACTCCGACAGCGCAAATCGCGTTCGCAGGCGCCGCCCGTAACTTGCCCCAGATTAAACTTAAATTGCGCATTTTTCCGAAAATATCAGTTTCATCACATATTCGTCGCGCGGCAGGCGAAAAAGTAAAAAATACCTTGGGATTTCGAAAGTCGCTTGACAGCACAACGAAGTCGTGCTAGCCTGTCGGTTTGTGAAGGAGTACCCACATGAAATTGAAACTGAGAACAAGGATTGTAGGCGGTTTGCTGTGCGTCTTTATGCTAGCGGTGGTGCTTGGAGTTTACAGCGTCTATACCACTACGCGCATAAGCGTCATGCAGGAAGAAATCTACATGCTGACGGATCTGAACGACATGGCTTATCGCATGGTGGAAGCGCACCACATATGGCGGTACAACCTGGCCTGGTCGTTTCTGTATGACAGGCCGTTTGTCGGAGGTCTCGATCCGCACACGTGCATATTCGGCAACTGGCTTGCCGGCCCCATGCCTCACATGGTTGACGACGCGCAGCTTCGCGCTCTCATAGACGCGATCTACCAGCCGCACTACGACCTGCACGTCCAGGGCGGCGTCGCGCTTGCGCTTAGGGCGGAAGGGCGCATGGACGAGGCGCTGGGGCTGCTTTACAGCGTCGTTTTCCCCGCGGGCGTCGAGTCCACGCAACGGATAACCGCTCTTATGAACCGCTACATGGAGCTGAGGGACTCGAACATCGACGCGCTATACGCTTTTGTCAGTCGCGCAAACATGATAACTATTTTTATCGGCGCGATAGCGTTGCTGATCTTCCTTGTGATGGCATACCTGATTACCATGAGCATACTGAAGCCCGTCCGCCGCATAGAGCACGTGGCGGACGCTCTGGCCGACATGAACTTTGAGATTGAAATCGAGAAAACCGAAAACGACGAGATCGGTGACATCCAGGACGAGATGATACGCATCCGCGACAATCTCAAGAAGGGCATCGAGGACATGCGCGTCACTCACGACAGCGACATGCGTCTCGTGCAAAAGCAGCAAGAAGCGTTCAAGGAAAGGACGCATGCCATACTGGACGCCTCGCCCATGGTCTGCGCCATTTTCGACGAGCGCGGCGACATCGTTGACGTGAACAAGGAAGTCGAGAACATGCTCGGGGTTCCGAGCGCGAAGACGTACATCAAAGAGTTCAACAGGTATTTGCCGAAGCACCAGCCCGACGGCTCCGACTCGAACCAGAGAAGCCACGAGATGCTGCAGAAGTGCATAAGGGAAGGCAGCATCCGTTACGAGTTTACCTATCTGCACAACGACGGGTCGCTTGTTCCCACCGAGGAGATCGTGCACCGAATAACCATCGACGACAGGCCCCATACCATCGCCTTCGCCCGCGACCTGCGCGACTATTACAGGGAAAGGGAAAAGGAAAGGATCCTGCAAGGGAAGATACAGGCCATGATGGAGCAGCTCAACGAGCACGTCGAGGAGCAGTCGGCCTCCGTCGCCGCGTCGTCTTCCGCGACCGAGGAGATGATCGCCAACATCCAGTCCGTTACCGACACGCTGGTTACCAACTCGAAAAACGTGAAGGAACTGCAGGAGGCTTCCGAGGCCGGGCACATGAGCCTTAACGAAGTTGTTACGGACATTCAGGGAATCGCGCGCGAGTCCGAGTCGCTGCTGGAGATCAACGCGGTGATGCAGAACATCGCCAGCCAGACCAACCTGCTTTCGATGAACGCGTCGATCGAGGCGGCTCACGCCGGAGACTCCGGGCGCGGATTCGCGGTGGTCGCGGACGAGATTCGCAAGCTCGCGGAGTCGTCCAGCAAGCAGTCCAAGACCATCGGCGGCGTGCTGAAGAGCATCAAGGGATCCATCGACAAGATAACCAAGTCAACGGACGCGGTTCTGAGCAAGTTCGACGCGATCGGGGACGGGGTGAAGACGG
>Ga0209755_10009001_pt1 | contig 10590 bp, 7 predicted proteins | sample TergutCo191P1_FD_187301 | JGI IMG/M metagenome (GOLD analysis project Ga0209755, IMG submission 187301) | Cornitermes sp. P1 segment gut microbial communities from Petit-Saut dam, French Guiana - Co191P1 (SPAdes) (version 2) | ecosystem: Host-associated > Arthropoda: Insects > Digestive system >... | reverse complement strand
GTCTCATGATGCTTTTTTCCTTAGGCTAGACACTGATCAATCCTTCTGGGTTTGCCTTATGATGACATAAGCTCCTGCCAAAATAAGAGTCTTGCATGTAAACAGAAAACAAAGCCTACCACATCAGATCCTGTGGATTCTGATTGGACTACTTTATGGACAAACAAAACTTCTCACTTCTACGATTAAATCAGGCATTTCAGTGAGTCAACAAAGTACCTAAGACATTTACTTACAGCCTTTTTAAAATAAACTTAGTTTTGTGAGCACATGATATGTCATGCTGAGCAAAGTCTTTTATGCACAGAATGTGAATTCATGCCTCCATTACAAACAAAGTGTGCCTTCTGCATTGGAAGTGACTTTCAATAACGGGAAGTTCACTACGCAAGTTTTCATTTTTGTAATCATTTATCAGAGCACAACCTTCTCCTATGAAATGATGCCACATTGCTGGGTAATTGGAACTCTGACATTTTGATACAACACAGTGGCCTCATTTTTGGGGGTTAAAATATTCATTCTGACTGCTGAAGATGAGACCATCATGCTGCGTTTGAACACATGAAAATGAGTGTGATTACCCAACAACAGTGTCAAATCCCAAAACAGTGGAACACTTGAGAAGTTCGCAAGTTTCATAACTTGTAGACTGACGAAAGGGTACTGCAATGATCGGAGAAAGCACGACAAAAACTCAAAAGATTGTATCAGGTAGCTTTTTCTGTCCGAAACCAACACGTAAGTTACCTGCTGTGGAGGATTGCTGTCCATAAGTGGGTGTTCTCTAGGCCGGCGAGGGGGCAGAGGTGGAGGTGGACGAGGATTAGGAGGTGGAGCTGGTGGAGGAGGCAACGTAACTAAGGTAGAGGTTACATGGGGAGGACATGGAGCTGATGATAATGAGCCATTCACACCACCTATAGCTGCTTGCTGTGAAGTAATAGTTGGAGATGTTGCTGGAGAAGTGGCAGCAGAGTTCAACACCAGGGTCGTGCCATTTCCAGATACTACACTATTTGGTGCTGACTGGCCAGGGCCAGGTGACTGGTTTCCTGAACCTGTAATTAAGACACCATCAGTTTTTGTAGCAAGAATGACAATATTCATACATGGAGTGTGGCAAAGAAATGTGCAACTGTCAGAACCACTTTTTTTTCCTGCAACCACTAGAGTGAACTGGTATACAACGTGTGCACACAAAAACCGCTTCCACTCAATAGTTATTTTGTAAGCATTCACAAATAAACTGCATTAATACTGTACCATCAGTTCATGCCATAAAATATGGATAAAGAAGTATGAGGAAAAAGGTTTGGTCCTACTGTGAAAATCTCTGGAGAAGGCGCCAACTGTTCACCAGAAAACATCAAGAATGTCAGAACTGCTCTGGAAGAGTGCATAAAATTCTGTGCAATGTCAAACATTTTCATTAACCATTTCAGGCAGGAGTTTACAATAAATTTTATACAAGGAACTGCTTTCACCCCTACAAGATCCAGGTGGTGCCAGGGTCCAAGCAATGTGATTGAACTGTTGCAAAAATTTCTGTCATGAATTCCTGACTTCTGGGATGTTCAGCAGTGCCAGTGGGTAGCTTGTTACCGACATTGAGGGACAGTGTGTCAGTTCCGTCTTCAAGTGTCACGATATCCAAGAAGAATATGTGAGTAGCTGGAAAAACTCTATTACAAATGATATTATGGAGATGGAGTGTAGTGAAGTGGCCTGGACTGAAGTGAACCGAGTTAGGGTCCAGTGATGAAGATGTTACATTGGACATACTGAACCGACAGGTTCTACATGCTCACAGATATTGTGGTCTGATGATGTCACTTCAAGATCTTTCAACAACTTCACATCAATAACACAGTGTATTTTATATCTATTCTTCCAATTTTGTCACTTCTCTTTGAAACATTAAAATTCCAAAATACTGCCATGACAACACTAACCACATTCTTCTTAAATAAATGTAGTTATTCTTGTATTTTATTTATACCCCATGTTCATATCTCTTTCTCTCCCTCCCCAAACTCCAATACTTGCATTCTGTTACCTTTCAAAGTTTTCCTGTTTTAAATTTATGACTGACGACAGTAAATATACTTTGTAAAGTCAGTTTCACTGCAACTAACCTGCAGGTCCAAAGAGGACTTGTGCAAAGACACACAAATCTGGGGAAGGACCGTTGTATGGGGGTGTATGTGGTGCCGACACTGTGAGTGGTGTCTTCGGAGTTTCCTCCCCATCCTCCAGCAACCGTGTGGTTAATGATGGGAATAAATGGCGTTCTACCATAGAAGGAAGTGGGCCAGGAGGATGGTTGCGACCTGGTAAGTTACGTGGCTTTATACCTGGTGACTTGAGGTTCAATTCTGGCCACTTACGGGACTGAAAACAAAAATATCTTCATAGAAATAAACCCTCACTTGCAAAATAAAGTGACACCAGTACAGATGTAACAAGAAAAGTAAAACACAACAACAGATATATTCACAATGTGATCTCTTGGTAAATTTTTTAAGGGAGCAAACGGAACACATAGAAATGCTGCAAAGCTATAATAAAAATAAGATATTCTAAGAATAATTTTATGTCACCTGCTTCCCTTAAAATAATTCAGTACATGGCAAGAGACTAGCAGGAATTATAAATAATTATACAATTAATGATCAATGATCTACAGCTTTCATTAGTGAAGACTCTTGCTACCTTTAATCTGTCTGAACAAACTCATAGTGGTCTGTACCACTGAATTTTTTTTTAACTCTTATCATGCATGAGTGCAAGCGCGCACACATGCACGCACGCACACACACACACACACACACACAAATGTATATAAAAATGTGTTTTATACATAATTAGTAGTTAACTTTCACACAACTATCCATGAAATTTACTACATCTAGCTCAAATGGTTCATTTATTATCTACAACAAATGGAAACCTGGAACAAATTTCATATGGATGTATCACTGCATCAAACATTCTACAGAAAAATTATTTCTTATGATACGACATACAAAATATTAATATATATATATATATATATATATATATATGATGTGCATCTGTTGGTCTGGATAATAAACTATTTCAAAAAAGTTTCAGTCTGAAATACCTACAAGTACACAAAAATTTAAACCCCGAACATCAAGTGGTACCACCAACCTCACAACCCTGCTGGTGTTATAGATGGTGGAAAATCATGAATTGCAAGGATATGGTGGCTAATACATGACACAGTGTTAACATAAAACTTTACAAAAATCCATCATCTGGTTTGAAGGATAATGGAGGCACAAATGATGCCATAAACCTCATATTTTCCTCTTATAAGTCAGCTATGAAAACGTACAGTAAGAATGTCTTCTATTTTTCCTCAGTTTTTACCTTTATGTGTTATCAATAGGACTGACTTGTAAGCAGAATTTACATTCAGCCACTGGCTGTCCTACATACATGATGCAAGCACCACTACCACACACATTCAGTGCATTTTATGTGTTTTTTCAACAAATATACTTATCAGATTTTTTGAAACTTGCAGCACATTCTCTGTTTTATCCTTCACAAAATACTGTGTACTTTTAGTTCATAAAATATTCACATTGTACACAAAAGATGTGCTAAAATTTAAATGTCCAGCCAAGGCACTAAATGGTTAAAGAGTGTGAGTATTACCATACAGGTGTAACTCACTGCCCTTTACAGGGAATCTTTTTCTTTTAGCAAGTTCAATGAAGCTCCAAAAACAGGTCACATGCCACTTACACTATAAAACAGGCGTGTTATTAAATTTGAGGGCAACTTACAAATCTGGGAGGCTGTCGACATCCTCTAGGTTCCACTTCAAGTGATTTGTTGTATAGATAGTTACTAATGTCTGCATCCGTTTGATCTTCAAATGGATTCAGGTTTTCTAGGAAATGCTGAAACATTACAGCACTATGATATAAAGGATATCTGTTAAGAAGCTACTGAAGCAAGTATTGTATGTTACTGTGCCACAGGACCCAAAAATAATGGCCCCCTTTTAATTTGGAGTTCAATACTACAGTAACCTGGAATGTAACATTGGAATACAAGAGCCTGACCACATCACAATATTAGACACATAATTCTGAAACATCAGTGACACAACAGAGTAAGCAAATTTAATATAAATCACTTTACAAAATTCACATTAAGCAACTTGGGAGGGAAGGGAGTGGGAGGAGAATTAAGTGACTTAACCGAATTTTGAAACACATTTTTCACAAATGTATTTAGTATTCCCTACATGTTTTGGCCTTCTCAGCCATCACCATGGATGCAATGTAAAGCCACAGAACTCAGGAAATATGGATACAGAATAGATGAAAGCCTGCATTCACTATCTACCAGAACCCATTTGTGAACAATTATTCATTTCTATCAGATTTTTATGAACTTTAACCGAACAATACATACCTTACACACAGAGGTGCTTTTTTATCATTAACCACTTTTACTATTTTAATATTTTTGGCTGCATCAGGAATATTACATTTATTTGTTTTACTTACTGTTTTTTTAATTGCAATCAAAATATGTAAGCCATGAGGACCCTACAGTACTACAAAATGGTATATCTGAAGATGGCCATGAAGGCTGAAACATGTGGGAGTTATTAAATACATTGGTGATACACGAATAAGTACCTCATTGGTTGTATTATTGTATAACCTAGCTAAAATTTGCAGGTTCGATTATTTCATCAACCAAATTATAACCACCAAACAATGACTGTCATCATTTCAGCAGTCACACTGTCACTATAATCAACTACCTGGGAGCAGAAACCAAAGGTACATCATTGCTCATGTCAAAATCTGTCAGTGCGGACCATCCTGAGACAGTTCACCACCATCACAACTTCTCTCTATCAGGTCTACCTGCATATTTCATTATATCTCCTTCTTGGGCTCCCACATAGACGTTTTCTGGGCAATTTCCTCATGAAAATTCTATATGCATTGGCTATATAGCCCGACATAATCAGCATATCACTACCATAAGAATGCTGTTACAATATGGGTACTAGGAAATAGTCTGTCATCACTGATGTAGAACAGTTTCTCAACTGGTGGGACAGGAAAATTGGTTGCAAAGGACACATGAGCTTGAAAATAAAAATGTCCATCTATAATCAATATGGTAATAAAATTGGATGTAACTGTAAAAAATACACTGCACAAAAAGGTTTTTTTTTGTGGTGGTGGTGGGGGGTTCACTTTGAATAACCAGTGGGACACAGATTCAAAAGGCTGGGTATCACTTATTTACAGGATTCAAGATTTGCCACTTACCCGTATTTGTGAATGAACACTAAGACAATACGGCTGGTTCTGGTACTGCTGAATCTCTCCTGTGATCTCTGCCACCATGCGCCGCTTACTGAAGTTGATAAGTTCAGGAGAACTGGGAAGGTAGTCTGGGTTGCCCTCCTCAGTGTGAAGGATATTGGTCAGGTACATGCCTAAGAGAAGGGTGGAAAATCAGGGTGAAATTGCATAAAATTGTACCATCACAGTACATGCATACTGTGTGTCCATCATAACTACACTAGAAGAATTAAAAAAAGAGATACTTACCAAAGAAAGGAACGCACGGAGGGTTAATGGAACGAAGTTTCTCTTGATATTTACGGAAATGATCATTGTTCAATTCCCTTGCTTCTTCTAGTGCCTTTTCCAGTCTTTCAGGCAATTTCTGAATCAGGATTACAACATATTATTTACACTTCATAAGTAAGTTAAACCTGAATCTTGGAGAAAAATGACAAATCCAGGTACAGTGACTCTTAAAGAGACAGAAGCTTGCAAATGTGCTACATTTGTCTGAAATACTGTTTTGCTGTGGTACACATGAAATTTCAAAGAAGAATTTCTGGGCCTGGAACTGATCTGTAACAAGACTACTAGCCTTGCCCAGACAACTTCAGAGTAAGAACGTTTGTCCCAAATTGTAGTTAATACATTATATCCACAAAACTGTCCAAGTATAAAGATGCCCATTTGTTGTGTTGATTTAAGTGGTGTGTTGCTTTGCTTCTACCATTCATTTATATTCTGCAGAGATGTCATTTTCCTGTAAATATTCATGTTGATAAATTTTAGGTTCTGTTGACTGTGCATCTCAGTATACACGTGTAAAGAGAAACCAACTTGATGCACAACTTATTCTTAGTAATTTCGTCAACCTCTACATGTTTCAGGCGTATCTAGCCCCATCATCAGGAGGTACAACCATATGTATACAACAGTTGGTACTTATTATACTTTTTAGATGACTGTCTGTTGTCCTGGTTGGATTGGAACAACCCAACCCAGACAGCCATCTAAATAGAATACTAAGTACCAACTGTTGTATAAATATGGTTGTACCTCCTGATGATGGGCCTAGATAAGCCTGAAACATGTAGAGGTTGACGAAATATACTAAGGATAAGTTGCGCATCAAGTTGGTTTTTCTTTACATGATTCACGTTGATGTTAATTTGCACTTATTTCCCAAAGCTTACATTTTAGAAACTGACACACACATTACTGCCATGTCCTCTTCAATAGTGGAAACATAACAACTATATTACTAAGAAATGATTTTAAGTTCACTGTTGCATGGAAAGAATGTCACCTTGCCTCAAGAGTTGGACTCAGTACTCTTAACACAAAAGGTCAATGAAGCTTAAATCAACCATACAGGTTACACAGTCAAATCACAGGATGATAATGAATAACAAAAATTGGGATGTGGAAGAAATAAGCCAGAATTTATTTTATATTACTATATCAGAAACTTAAAAAGCCACGAACAACACTTGAGACAGCTGGTCACTAGACTCAGATCCAAACCCAGGCTCCCAGGCTTCTCAAACATGAACCCTTCCATGCTGAACACTGACCACACTCGAAATGCAGGTGTGGTCAGTAGAAGGCCAAAGTTGGCTACTGTCATTGCCAAGAACATGCACAGTAACGGAAGCCATTTAAATTCTCATCTCTCTCAGACTACTCTCTGGCATTTAATGTCAGTGAAAAAGGGTTAAGAACAAGCATCTTGCACTCTGAAATAATGTTTATTTCTTAAGACATGGAAGTAAAGCTCCATCATTCTAACCACAATATTATTTAGAACAGAATAACCAGCTTCTAAATTCACTTAGTTTTAACCTCACAGTATAAGAATGCTGTACCCTCTGCACAGGAGAGTGGCTGTAAGAGTTACTTAACTGAACACGGTGTTTGCAAGAACTGTTAATAGCATACCTGAGAAGTATGTTTCAGTCGGAAGACAGAGGCTGAACCCATAGCAGAAACAACAGCCAAGACACCATTGAAGTTATTTAAATCTTGCAGCACCATCATTATTTCTATGATCCGAGACATTATTGCCACTCGCTCTTCCAAATTTCCTGCTTCAACTATATTTTTTTCTAACCATCGGGTGAACTGTGAACAGATATTTGTAAATTTACTGAATTATGCTACATTGTTATAGTCATGGTTATTCCTACCCATGTCATTCATGTGATATCTTGCTTCAACAAAACGGCTCACTGTATCTGAATTTAACTGGTATCTGGGATCAGTGAAAGATACATCCCTCACTCTCTCAAGAGGTGAACCTGTGCAAATTTTCAATGTTAGAAATTATATGTTACTGTGTTAATACCAACAGATGCCTTTTTAAACATTAAATTTCACACAGAAAGGGTTAAAATACATACTCTGCCATATAAAATAAAATTAAACTCACATTGGTTGTATGTTTAATCATCCGAAGTAAGTTGGGGGAAGTTTGTTCTTTGTTCTTCTTGGTCCATACACTTCCAACCAACTCTGAAGGTTTCACAGCCCTATATAATTCAAATTCCAACAGTGTTAACTGTCGGGCAATTTCAATCGGATGCAGCTGTGAACATAAGAGGGCTAAATAAGCACACTCAGCACAACAGAAATCAAACACATACAATTTTCAGTCCAAAAATGCAAATGTACTGCTGGCATCGTTAAGTCAACTATTTGTAATTTCCTTCTATTTGTTTGTATGTGCTATATGTGTCTAACAGATATTAAAACCACATATTCATTAAGCATACATCACTATCACCGCTTTAATCTGACGGAGATAATTGATTATCCTAACCCTTTAAAGTCTACTGGTTATTTGATGCACCAACAGGTTTAACATTCAATAACTGTATATTCTGCCCACACTTTGTGTGGTTTGTATTTATCTCAGAACAAAGAGTGACTTTTGCCCTATATAATATAAGATGAATGGTTTTTATAACCAAGATGAAAAGTGTTTACTATGCAGTACAACCCGGGTCTTTAAATAAAACAATTTACAGTTTGTCTTAAAGGGTTAACCACTTTTCTGGGCAATGAGACATGCAAAACAACTCAGATGTTTAAAATTATTCTCATTCATCAAACATTACATCCACATTTGCACAAACATACTGTGAGAATGGTCCATTCCTCTTCAGGACATGATATATGCCACTCAATTGGTGGCGGAGAACGGCCAAAGTTAAACGTTATCTCCCGTTGCAGCTCATTGGGATCAGACTGAAATCAAAGAAATATAGCATACAAAATACCAGCTATCTACTGTAAAGTGTACGTGCATGTTTCATATTTTGTCAATACAAATATTTATATTTCATAACACTTTAATTCTCCAAGTAAGCAATATATAAGGTCCATATTTGCAATATCTTCCTTACTTTGAAATGCAACACATTTCCACTGAACTCAGAAATCACAGTTGGCTACACATAATGCCTTTTGAACTGTCCAACCATTGGAATACCTGCATGCTGACTCCACCTTACCAGCTTCCAGAACATGTGTATACACTGGCCATGAGTGAGTTCCTAGTTCTTTTAAGTTTGGTTATGTCAGTATAGTTCAGCTGACCAATCCTATATAATACCCTTGGTTTCTAAGAAAGAAAGTAACACAATTACTGATTCCCAAGTTTACTGTATTTTCAACAGCAGATAGCAGCAGTCCAATATATGGAACTAATGCCAATCGGAGATATACACAGGGCAGAGTTGGACACCTAATCATCAGTTTTGATGCTACCAAACCACAAGCACGGCAGAATTGGACACCTAATCATCAGTTTCAGTGCTACCAAACCACAAGCACACCCTGAAGATGGAGTTTGTTCCCAAAACATCAGAAAACCTTCACATCTTGATGTGGCTGTCTGCCCAAGAAAGTTTAATTGTAATGCTTACTTCTTTTCCACAGTTACCAAGTTTGCATGGTTGCAACAGAGTTTGGTTAACTAATGTTTATGAAAAATGTACAAATAAAGAGCAAAGAGCAATGACAACCAGCTAAATGTCATGGGATATGTTATAATTGACTACTGAGTATTACTAATATTAACCTTTGTCTTCAATCTCACAAAATGTTGAACATCAGTTTCTTTACCACAATTATAGTCAATTAATATTTAAATCAAGTTCCTGCTTGAAAAAGAAGCTGGATGCATCCCACAGTTGATGTCAATACATTTTACTGGCACACTTATGCTACACATACTCTGTGACTGCCCCCAGCTTGGTTCCAAATTGCAGCAGTGATTGCAAAGTGATTATGTCTGCTTCAGCACATACAAAGTTCAAGATTACAGAGTACACTCTACAAATTTCATTGCTGTGCACAAACTACTTTGAATAAATCTTAAACACTCACACCCACATGTGCTCACACTCTCTCTCTCTGGTGTTTTTCCTATTGCGGAAAAATGTGACTTTCTTTCAATGCATGAATATTGTGTGTTCTTTAGCCCAGAGTTAAACCAGCTACATGAATGAGATCTCGGGTGAAAGTATTTCTTTCAGGGTCTTTTCCAAAGGAAAGGTCACTTATGTGTAAAAACTACTAACTCACTCTCATAAAACTTACCTTCCTCTGTACTATTTTGAGAACAGAGTCAACCCACTTCCTCATAGACTTGCCATTGACTGTATCAAGAAAGGTATGAAGTTTTGCAAGCAATGATGGGTCTCGCTCAAAGTCGTAAAAATGATGATCCACCCAATGCCTCAACACATTCAGCACTCTGAACTGTACAGGCTGGCAGTATACTTTCCTATATCTCTTCCAGTCTTCTCTCTGAGAATTCTTGACTGTCTTCTCTGACTCCAAAGAGTCCTTGTTGTCATCATAGACCAATGATGGATCAGGAATGTTAAATCTCTCCACCAAGAGGTCCAGAAGTTCCTACACAGTGAACACATTCAATTCCCTAAGCAATTTACCACAAATTTAATATTAATGCTTATAAATTGTTTGACTTTTGCAAATTATCATATTTACTAGTGCACCATTTGCCCCCACACATAAAGCACGCACCCAAATACTCTTGAGTAGAAATCGGAGTAAAGAGAAGTGGCAATTCAATTTGTAAAAATTTACTGTACACCTAGTTGAATAAAGTTAGACCAACTTGATGTCACTTGTTTTATTATTTCACTATTTACTGCTCAACATGTTTCGAATGTTAGTACATCCATCTTCAGGAGCTTGTGACTTA
>Ga0209755_10009000_pt1 | contig 10590 bp, 6 predicted proteins | sample TergutCo191P1_FD_187301 | JGI IMG/M metagenome (GOLD analysis project Ga0209755, IMG submission 187301) | Cornitermes sp. P1 segment gut microbial communities from Petit-Saut dam, French Guiana - Co191P1 (SPAdes) (version 2) | ecosystem: Host-associated > Arthropoda: Insects > Digestive system >... | reverse complement strand
GTTCTGCTGCAAAAGATGGAGGAATTTCTTAACTAGCTGAATAAATATTCTCAACATGGATTCTCCTCCATGGAGCTGGTTACACAAGACTGCATCTCTGGCAAAACTGTGGCATCATGACAAGGAAAACATATCTTGGTCTGTTTTAATTAAACCATAAAAATATACATATGGACATTTATGAGTGTAACTTGCACATTCTAGTAAGGAACCTAATATATCTCAGATGTGGTTTCAAAATAATGCAACAGTATATCCTAATATTATATTTAAATATCACTACTGGATGGATTGAATTTTGCATGGCAATGATACATATACATTTAACCCTTATCCTGCTAATGTGGAGAATATGGTGAGCTCCTAATAATGCCAGCAGATGGCAGATGGGATTTAACTTGGCGTTTGAAGGGTCAATGTACAAAATCATGATATACTTCATTTAATTGCCAATGTGTATTACACTAGCAACTAAATATATCCCTGTTCTGAAATCCTTACTCACCCTGCTGGTCCAATTTCATCAGCATAGCACAAAGCATCTCCAGGCCGACAGTCTGAGCAGACATCTCCGTGCTCAGTGCAGGATGCCACACTCAGTGACACAACCCGTCCATTGCGGGTTGCAGTTACCTTATGCCACTCCCCATCAGCCAGTGAGTCACTGTCCACCCTCACAGAAGTGATTGCAGTGCGAGCCCCACCATAAGAGAACACTGCACGACCAGCCACAAGCTCCAGAGCCACAAAGTCTGACCTCCCACCTGTCTGGACTCCAAAGTTGTACACCAGTAATGCATCCAGTTTTGTTGTTGCAAACACCACAGAAATGTCATTTGTGCCACCATCCAGGGATGGAAATGTCATGAATGACAGTTCATTGAAACCAAAGGTTGACCTTTCACAGTGACGGCCATATCTAGCCTCAGGACAGCTGCAACGGTACCCAGGCTTCAAGCTGATGCACAAACCACCATGCAAACATGGGTTGGGTCTGCAGGAATCAGCCGATGCTTCACATTGGTTCCCTCGATATCCAGGACGGCAGAGGCAGAAGAAGCTTGAGCCATCAGGGCTCTCACGGCAAGAACCACCATTCAAGCATGGATTCCCATCACACACATCACCACGCTCGAACTCACAAAGCTTGCCTTCTCGGAGAGGTGGGCAAACACACTGGAAGTCAAATCCTTGACGTCTGCAAGTTCCACCAGCTTGGCATGGATTTGGAGAGCATGGGTCTTGCCTTCTGTCACAACGTTTCCCAGTAAAACCATCTGTACAATGGCACATAAAATCATGGCTCACTAGGGGAGATGTGAACACAACTGTTTGGCTGTCAGTGATCCTGGTTTCACCATGTACACGAATTCCATCACTACACTGGCCCCCATTCTCACAAGTTAGTTTCTGACAGGGTGTATAACCTACTGTGATAGCTGCAGATTGGAGAAGTTGCTGGATGGTGGCTCTTTTCCTACCAAGCATATCCAAGACCTGAGCCTTTGCACGATAACCTGTAGGGCTTCGTGAGGCTACTGATACTTCCAGTCCACCATTGCCCTCATGTAGACTGTATAAGTAAACAATGTCACCAGCACCAAATGTTGATTTTAACACATCAAGAAGGCCCTTGTAGAAATGTGTCAGGAACTTGGAAGCAGTCATATTTTCTAGACGTAGAGTCACGCTGTGTTCTACTGTAGAGTTGTTAAATGAAATAAACTCAACAGTGACAGTAGAAATGACATCTGGATGCCTGCTATCATTGCCAGATACACTCAGTGAATATCCAGATCCTGGTGTTATCTTGGAAGTGTGTAGGTCACAGCTGGTGGGAATTGTCAGGATGCCTCGAGATGGTGGAGTGCTGGACAGGATATTGCAATGATATTCGCCTGAAGTGTCAGCATCATTTGGACGAACATCAGCAATCTTCCCTAGTGGAAACGCATCATTGAAAGAGTGGACCAGAACATGGACTGCTCGAGGCGTGGAAGGGCTATCATTCTGGTCCAGCACCATGACGGTGACTGGATGCTGTGATTTCATTCGAGGTTCTCCGCTATCCTCTACTTCAACCTGCAAAAACAAATATTTTATTCAGAGTTAGTTAATGTTCACTGACAAATGGAAAACCCCTGTTTAAATCATTATTATATATTCCTCTCGAACAATACAAATTAACATTTTTAACAAGATTTTACATGCCACCAACTGAGAAGGAAACTGGTATTGCTAACACTGATAAGATAAAGAAATAGAATATGTCCACCCACATCTATATTATGTGTTGGTAATCATCAGGGATGCTGTTTCCAAAAATTAGCCCCAAGGGAGGAATTTCATTTGACAGTACTGATAAAACATGACTGCAAATCATATTATATTAGTAAAGCCTTCCAGAGATTTGGTCACATGGAAACAGTTACTGTCTGTACACACACATAAGTTTTAATGAAGAAAATGTCTCTTGTGTACTGTTACTTATAACTTTCTGTATACATTTCACACAATCCAAATTTCATTAACCCTCTGAAGAATATACTATAACTAACCTCATTTATATTTCAAGGTTTAGTTTGTACATGCTGTGTCAACATTATAAAAATCACTCAGTTATTTCTGTATAGGAAAATAATTGCTCCTTGTAGTGAGATTTATACAAGCACTCTGTACTCAGAAGGTATTAGTTTTTTTTTTTACTTTTTTACTGGTTGTACACACAGTAAGCACTGGGAATTAAAGATTTAATATTCAAGACTTGTGGGAATATAAGATAAGAGGTTTCATTCAGAAGTGCCAGTGTGATCAACAAGTAGGAGCAATAAATACGTAATGAATAAGATTACACACTCACCAGTATATCAAGCTGGGGTGTCATCTCTCGGTCTATGCTTCTGGTAGTCTTGACAACACCACTTTGCCTCTCCACAGTCACCAGATCTTTCTGACGCCCTCCAACAAGCCGATATATGAACGGTGCCCCATTTGGTGGTAGATCAGGGTCCATTGCACTCAGTGTCATTACACTGGTGTTGGGAGGCTCATTCTCCATCACATAGCCTATAACTTCGGGAGGGTCAAACAAAGGGCCATTATCATTTACATCCTGCACAGCAATCCTGACGGTAGTTGTTCCAGTCTGTGGAGGTGAACCTGTGTCTATGGCACCCAGGGTCAGAGTGTAGGCAGGCACAGTCTCTCGGTCTAATTGTGATGTTGTTTCAACATCACCAGTTGCAGGATCAACCTTGAATGCGTGTCCCTGGTTTCCGCCAATTATGGAATATGAGAACTGGTTGTTTTGTGGTCTCACATCCTTGTCAACAGCCTTCACAGTGATGACTTTGGTGCCTGGTGAAGAGCCTTCAGGTATCACAGCATCGTACACAGCCTGTTGGAACTCTGGTGGATCATTTCCATCCTGGATTGACACTATTACCTGAGCTTCATCCGTGTCATTACCTCTTATACCACCGGCATTTTTTGCCATTACAGTCAACACAACACGATTTTGAGTTTCTCTATCCAGTCTTCTTGAAACTTTGATCATGCCTGTTTCTGACCCTATACTGAATCCACGATCATTGCTGGATCCAACAAACAAGTAAAACACTACACCATCATCCCCTGCATCCTGATCTGTAGCCTGAATCATACCAACACTTGTACCAACCTCAGCGGACTCAGATACATCAAAATGAAACACTGGTTGCATGAATCTGGGGTAGAATTCATTTTTCCCAGTGATATGGACAACAACCTTGGTTGAGCCATACATGGATGAATCTGGATTAGCAGCCAAGATATCAACAATGTAGGTGTTTAGCTCCTCATAATCGAAACTTGTCTTGGAAAATATTATGCCTGTTTTTGGCTCAATACTGAAGACATCTTTGCCACTTCCACCAACGATGGAATACTGGATTATAGCATTCTTGGCTGAATCAATGTCATGTGCTTGCACACAATAAACTGTTGAGTGTGGTGGAGTGTTTTCTGGTAAGAATGCCTCATATGATGTCTGGTTGAAGACAGGGGCATTGTCATTGATATCTGTGAGGGTAACAGTGAGCATAGCTGTTGCATGATGTGGTTCAAAGCCTAGGTCAGAAGCAGTGATGTTGAGGCGATATTCTGGCACTGTGTCATAGTCCAGTGGTTGATGAATTGTGATGGCACCTGTGGCAGGATCCACATGGAATTCTTCTCGTTCATTGCCACTTGAGATAGAGTAACGCACAATGCCATTTGGTCCATCATCACCATCTGCAGCAGTCATGGTAACAATGGTGGCTCCAATTGGTTCATTTTCTGGGACAATCACCTGGGGGAAAAAAATAACAACACATTAAGTCTGTCTGTCTCTTCATCCATCCATCTTGTCTGGTAGTAAGCTTATCAGAATTTTCAACCTTTCTCACCCTAAAGATAACTAGGTTGAAATAAAAAATAATGATTCTGTTGGAAAAAATAAAAAAATTAGAAAATTTAAGTTAAAAAGGTATCAGCTGCACACATTATTTAGTGTCCCATGAAATGTCAGAATTATTTACATAGAAACATAATTAATGGTGAAGGAAGTGTGTTGCCTTCATCACATTCACCAGGAAGGACTGCAGAAAAGACCATCACAGTAGCCTCTGTGTCAGCTGACAACTGAAATCTGTATAATCTAAATATAAGTCAAGTGAGTAAGTGCTGAGCTAACCTACCCAATTATTGTTTTATTGTAAGAAGCTGTGTAATTCTTACAAACAAAATGGTAATGACTTCATTTAAGATGCTTTCTAGATCATAAATTACTGTCCACTGTGTCATATACAGACAGAATATGAGGCTTATTGTTTTTTATTCAACGTTTCTGACAATCAATATACTTCCCACAAACACTTTCACATACAGCAATTGTTTGTATTCACCTGGTAGCTAAGGGCTGTAAACACAGGGCTGTGTTGATTCTCTCCAGTTATTACAAGTGTGATGATAGCCTGGTCACTTTGAGGTGGAACACCCTTGTCTACTGCCTGCACCACTAAGGTGTATGATTCCAACAGCCTGCCAGCAAGGGAAGAACTGATCACTGACACCCAGCCAGTTGTCTTCCCTACGCTGAAGAGTTCGGAACCATTCCCACCAATCTTCACATACTCAACCTCTGCGTTCACACCAAAGTCTGCCTCATCCTTTGCTGTCACTTGGATAATCTGTAGAAAATTCACCTGTATTTTACCTGAAAACTGTGTATATCTGGCAGCAACACCATGACTAAAATGGTGTCATGGAAGTCAGACAACAGTACTAAACAGAATTCTTGTCATGCCACTAATATATTTCCAAAACTCCAACACCCCATTACATTAACAGGCAGAGTGAAAGGAAGCAAAAAGTGTGAAATTCTCTGAGTTAAAGATGTGTATGAAAAGGAAAGGTACAGTTGTCTTGTGCGCATATTGAGGCATGGAGGTACAGCTCCACTCATACTTACCATCAGCACTAGATGGATGTGGTAAGTTGTCAATTTTCATCACTGGCAACTTTATCCACTGGGTAAGAGCTCATGGTACCCACTAAACATGAAGTGGGTGGGCCCCAGAGACAGTTTGAATGACTTAGAGAAAAAAAGATCTCTCCTGCCAGGAATCAATCCAAAATTCCTCAGTTGTCCAGCCCATAACATAGTTGTTAATCAACTGATCTATCCTAGCTGATGCATGAGTATGAAAGGAACACCATGTGCCAACACAAGCACAGCATTTCTATGCATAGTAAAATATGTCAATTGAACAAAGTCTTGACTGTGAACATGGGGATAAAAGTTGAAAATATGTTATAAAAAGAACTGGCCTGTGTAATACACGAACAGAAAAAGCAATTTTGTGGGAAGGAACAAGTGTGAGTTTCACGTAGTGTATTCTCTGCTTGTATGTAACATAAAAGTGCAGATTGCATTCACAGAGTGAAACACAAATGTAAAACCAGTAAGGCAAAGTTATTGTTATAGAACTGACAATATCAAAGTTTCACATGCTGTTTATTAGACCCATACCACTGGACAATCCCTTGTTAGATTGATGGCATTGTGTAACAAAGTGCTAAGGAGAATATGTGGCTTAAAACAGAGGAATTAATATGGGAAGTAAGAAAATTATTTAATGAGCATAATTTGTACTCATAAACTAATTCAAAGAGGACACAGTAAATAATTTAAGAAGACTGCAGTTGGCAGAACATGTGGCACATACAGACAAAATGGGAAATAACTTTTTAAAAAATACTAAGAGAAGAAATGCGATGGAAGATTTATATGGTCATATGTAAATAGTACTCTTATGAAGCCACATGAATACAGTGAGTAAGAATACTGAATTGAATTGCATCAGGAGCAAGTGGTGGGGCCATCTGAACATGCATCATCTGCTCCAGGAAGAATCTAAATTAGAACATCTTTGAGGCATAATACAAAATACAATCACCATAGTTGAAAACTGACAGGGACTGCCAAACAGAGCTATTTACTGCCAAAATGTCTACCTAGTTTTTGGTCTGTAACTCCAGAAAATAAGGAAATGTGCAAACCATATTCCTTATTATAAGAAAATACCTGTATTAGAACTAAGAAGCATGGCACAAAAAGATGAAACATACCTACAAAGTTTTGGGCAGAAAACTGTCAAGAAATGGACTAATTGGATGACCTATGCAGACACAGAATATTAAAATTAATCTTGTGAAATAGGTTGTGAGGGCGCAGGCCTCAATCATGTGGTTCAGGACAGGAACCTATGATAGACCCTTGTAAACCTGGTACTGGCCTATGAATTACATAAAAGTAAGGGAATTTGTGGATTAGCTGAGTGACTACAAGCTCCTAAAGCAAAATGATTCCAGGCAACACAGCCTGGAATCATTTTGCTTACATTCTACATTTCTAACAGGTAACCTTTAAGACTTCAAACTAGAAGCGACTTAAAGCTGTCCTATGTTGCAGCCCACAGTTAGATGATACTTTAATGAGAAGTGCAGATCTGTCCTAACAATGAATACTGTCATTACAGTAAGTATCAAGATAACACTTTTTCATAATTTCTTTTAAGTTCTTTATATAGTGATGCTGTTAATTGCTAAGACTGTGCAGTGTCTATTACAGACGGACAAATTATAAATATGAAGAACTGGAGTAAAAAAAAGCAAATTACTTGGAGAAAATTCTGTCCCATGGTCAATTTGTCCCTCATAGTCCTAAATGGACTGCTCTGAGATTTAACCCAGGCCTCTGCTGTGTAAGACCAGCAGCTGAGCCTTGGCCAGATCTGTGCAACTCTCTCTCAGTTATCACCTCTGTTATTTTACTTCAACATCATTCTACTGAAGTTACGGGAAACAAGAAAGGACATCAAAGAACAAAAATATACTAACAAAAGGGGATTTGGTAAATATAGTTACCTGCTGCCCTGCTATGGCACTTTCTGGAACAGGAGTAAAGTATTGTGCCTGTTCAAAGTTTGGAGCATTGTTGTTTGCATCCACAACATTGACAGTCACCAAACATTCTGAAGACATGGGCGGCTTCCCATTGTCTGTAGCCATCACAGTTAAGACATACTGGTTCTCTGGTGAAGGCTCCAGTGCTGTATGCTTGTAATGGAGAGATCTCTTGGAGAACAGTTCACCACTGGCAGGATCAACAGTGAACAGATCAGATGGATGTTGGAGTGAATATGAGATGACAGAGTTTGGGCCCTGTTTGTCTCTGTCAGTGGCCGACACTTGTCCCACAAACACAACACTGCGCTGAAGCTCAGGGAAGTTAAAACTATAGTAGGAGTGTTCAAATTCAGGAGAATTGTCATTCTGATCTTGGATAGTGATAGTCAAAGGTGTCTCAGCCCGCCAAGCTCCATCAACTGCTGCCACCTTGAGCAGATACTCATCCTGGGCTTCTCTATCTAGTGCGCCAGCAACAGTCACATTACCTGTAGTGGGATCAATGGAGAATTTCTCCCCAGGATTCTCAGTGAAACTGTATGTTGCATTTGCATTTTCTCCAATATCCAAATCAGAACTTGTAACCTTAATTACACAAGCACCTGGTTCTGCATTTTCTGTAACATTGACACTGAAGAGCCTTGTAAAGCGTGGAGGGTTGTCATTCTTGTCCAGGACCGTGACTACAACAGTAGCACTGCCAGTGAGTTGAGGATGACCCTGATCCACTGCTTCTACAGTGAGCTGGTAACTTGACACACTCTCTCTGTCCAGGCGTACATTAGTGTATATATCTCCAGTTTCTGAATTCATCTCAAAAGCTCCATTCTCATCATTTACAAGACGATATGTGAGCTGTCCATTAGTTCCAGAATCAGCATCTGTGGCCTGAACTTGTAACACTTTCTGTGGAGGGGGTTCTTCCTCAATGATACTGGCATTATACATGGTGCTTTCCATTATAGGAGCATTGTCATTAGCATCTGTAACATTGATAACAAGTTGCAGGACACTACGAAGAGGTGGGACATCAGAGTCCCTTGCTTCAACCCAAACGATATACTGTGGTGCTGTTTCAAAATCCAGACCTCCACCTGCCACAAGTACTTCACCAGTAGTTGGATCAATTCTCAAGGCATCTCCAACATTACCGCCTGCAATAGCAAAACGAATCTTTCCAGCTGGTCGCGGTTTAGGAGAAGTTGCACCAAGTTGTGTGATGACCTTGCCTGCTGCAACATTTTCAGGGAGAGAGAACTTGGTTTCCCGAGGTGCTGTGAGACTTGGGAAGAGTCCTGAAGGACGGAGTTGAACTGTAAGTTCAGCACTTGCTGTCTTTGCTTCTCTCCCACCATCTCGAGCCCAGAGTTGCATCCTGAATTCACGTCCTCGTCCACTTGCCCCTGATAGCTCTTGAGCAGCTTTCACAACCCCAGTGTCACGGTCTATGGAAAAAAAAGCTGCATCCTCTCCACTGAGAGAAAAAGCCACCCGACTGTTGATGCCTTCATCAGCATCCACAGCTTTGGCTCCAAACACAAACTGGCCTGCATGAGAGAAAGATAAGAAAAGAATGTGCTACAACAAATGCAGAAGTCTTGGAACACATAATACAGGATTCGTTGTGTGATCAAATAAAAAAAAAATTCTTGCTTAAAATTACATTATTTCAAACAATGTTTGCAAAGCTATGTAGCTGTGAAACATGAGTTTCATCTCCTAGTGTTCTGTACATTGAACTGAAATCAAGTAATTCTGGTCACTTATCAATTAATGTAAATATTAGAGTTAATGGCTATTATCTTCTCCATTCTACATGTTACCCATAATCTCTTATACTCATATAAAGCCAATCATCTGACTGGGTCAGATACAGTACATAATCCACCAGTAATAACATTCCTAGTTTGAATGATAGGATAAAAATCAATTATTCATGGTGCTCCATTAACCGAAGAACTACACATTTACAGTGACCAAAAGAAGAGTGTGAAATCCTGTACATTTTGTTCTGTTAATCTCCACAACTTTGTCTGAAGTGTGTTCTGTCTTGATTTCTTTTAATTTTCTCCATACATCTCTCTATTCATTTTGCCTTTAAGTGCAAATTGTAGGATTCCTAAATTGTTCCATTTGCTCATATGCATTGACTATTTTTCTCTGTAATCAGCTATCTGTATACTTATTTAATAATTATTTAATTGTTTCATTCAATACTTCAGTTCTTACACAATATAAAAAAAATTTTAATGCAACCCTGTAAGCCATTCTAAACCTTGTCACAAAAAACATTCCCGCCTCCCTCAATAGTAACTACCCATAGATTTGAAGCATGACAATGACCACTGACTGACCTCCATCTTATTACAGGCCTAAACCTCAAGTGACTCATATCTTCACGTCTCTTATTTGTCCTTTAAGATATGTGGAGTGACAAGAAGTGTTTTGCAAACTACTACCATTTTGGTAGTAGTTTGGTCACTTTATGGGTTTATCATGGTTCAAAATTAATCTCAGCAGCAACTTCTTATTAATCAGCACAGTAATGAAAGTTATGAGCTAAACTGTATATAATTTTCTACTTCTTAATGCTAAAAATTATGATGAATACTAAGAATAAGTAGGTCTTTTTCGGTGTGCAACTTAATGTTGCAAGAGCTGCAGCAACTGAACTGTTACGAAACATTCAAAGCTGTTGAGATTGTACGTACCTGGCTGTGTGTGGTCAGGGATAAGTACAATGTAGCGCTCACTGGAGAAATGTGGTGCATTATCATTCTCATCCAGAACAGTTACTGTGAGGTTCACAGCTGAGGCACGAGGCTCTGTCACACTGGAGTCTTGTGCAACCAGCGTGAGATGGTATCCCTGCACCTCCTCACGGTCCAGCTCAACAGCTGTTGTTATCATCCCCGAGTCTGCATCTACCAGGAACCGCTCCACATTGTCACCCAGCAAGCTGTATCTGTGGGGACCACAAGTTGAGTTGTGATGACAGAGGAACTTTGCAGCACACTGTTATTCCCTGTACCAACGTGTCCCAAAGCAGAAGGTGTGTTAAACACCTACCAAAAATCTGTATGACTTCAAGAGGGGGGG
>Ga0209755_10008999_pt1 | contig 10590 bp, 9 predicted proteins | sample TergutCo191P1_FD_187301 | JGI IMG/M metagenome (GOLD analysis project Ga0209755, IMG submission 187301) | Cornitermes sp. P1 segment gut microbial communities from Petit-Saut dam, French Guiana - Co191P1 (SPAdes) (version 2) | ecosystem: Host-associated > Arthropoda: Insects > Digestive system >... | reverse complement strand
ATATCGCAAACAGGGTCTTGCGCCCTTACATATTACAGCTCTATCTTGATGAAAGGACATGGAGTTATATTGAACTCTTTACGGAAAAATTAGAGCTGTACCGGTATAAAGGTTACAGGTTAGACGATTTATACAAACAGGTTGCCGCATGTTCGCGTTTTGTGCAGACAGTCCGTAACGGGGTGCATGCGATTAAAACTAAGGTTAAATCCGACACGCGCGCTCCCGACAAGTTATACCGCGAAATGACCGTTAATAATTTACCGAATAATTTAAAAGTTTTTGCTGATCTTGTGAACTCGTTATTTGTGCGATTGGTTGAATTTGATAAAAAACATTCTGGCGATAATCTTCCAATGTATGTTCAAATGCAGGAACTTGATAATGTCAGTTATATTCTTGGCGGCGCTACCAGTTATTTGTAGTTGTCATTTTGACATCGCTTCTTTTAATCCTTCAAACACCGTTTCCAGATCGTCGAAGCGCATCAGCGCCCTTGAGTCAAGAGGCGTCGGCATATTATTTACGATGACGATATTACCGCCGTTACGCAAAGTATATTCAGGCATGGAAGCGGCAGGGTAGACTGTTAAGCTTGTTCCAAGCACCAGCATTAAGTCTGCCTGCTGAGATTCAAGAGTCGCCTGTCTTAGCGCGTTTGCCGGAAGGCTTTCGCCGAAAAACGTGATCGCCGGTTTTAACACTCTGCCGCATTGCGGGCACTTTGGCATTTCTCCTTTGCGGACTGTTTCGGCGGCTTTTTCAAAACTGACTCTTATTCCGGGGCAGCGCATGCAGTAGTGCGTCTGTGGCGATCCGTGAATTTCAATCACATTTTTGCTTCCGCCTTTTTGATGGAGCAGATCTATGTTCTGCGTAATCAGCGCTTTAAGAAAGCCGCGCCGCTCAAGCTCTCCGAGTACGTTATGCACAACCGACGGCTCTTTCTCGTTGATATTGTAAATGAACGAGCCTGCCTGATTGTAATAAAGAGACGGGTCTTTTTCGAAATACGCGATATCAAAAATTTTTTCCGCGTCCATTTCGTTATACAATCCGTTCTTGCCTCGAAAATCGCGGATGCCGGAAAGCGTGCTGACGCCCGCCCCTGTCAGCGCGATGGGGTATTTCGCTTCTTTGATCAGCGTAAAAAGCTCGTTAATATTTTCAGTCTTCATCTGTGTAATTATATCATAAATTTTATTGTTAATGAAGAAGATACGTCTATAAAAAAAGGGATTGTTACCAATCCCTTTTTACTGACGTTAGCGGCAACAGTTGTTGTTCCTGTTTCTTTGATTAGGAGCGTTATGCCTATTTTGTCCAAAATTATGTTTGTTTTGTTTTTGATTGTCAAAGCGTTGGTTGCTGCCCATATTTCTGTTGTCATTGCCGAAACCAAAACGCGCATTTTGCATTAAACGCGCAAAGTCGTAGACTTGTCCGTCAATTGTTACTTTGATCGGCTGGAGCATATTTCTGAATCGAAAGCCTTCAACCGATACGTTTGTTCCTTCACGCAGCCCGCTGATGAAGCCGATATAACGATTTAACACGGGAACATGGTAGACAGTATCGCCGCTTTCAACCGCGACTAACCCTCTGTCAAGTTTTAATTTTCCGTCTACGGTTACTTTGGGAATTTCGCGCTGACGTTCGCCGCTGGCTTGAGGAGCGGCTTCTTGGCGGTGATCGCCCCTTGACTGTGGAGCCGTTCCTCTCTGCTCTCTGATTGGCTGTGCAAATACAGAACCCGCAATCATTATAGAAATTAACGCGAAAATAGTTAATTTTTTCATGCTAGCCTCCTTAGGCAGTTAAGTAATTTTCTGCTGTTTAATCAGCAGGGATATAAAACTATAACCAAGAATTGATTGATGCGTTACAATTTGATAAGTGAAAAATATTATCTTTTAAGCTGTAAAATTTGTAACCTTTTTTCATTGAAGAAAACGCATGAAGAGAACTCAGGTGCGCTGAGCCGAAAGCGATATTAACGAAATAACAAGCAATAATCCAAAGGTGGCGGTAATTGTAATAAGCGCTGGAATAAAACCAAAAGTGATAACGAGCCAAATGCCAAATGTGTTTAGAACTGTCCGGTACAGAAAAACCAAACTGTGAAAAACTACAGGCAGGATTGGAAGCATCAGAATAAACAGATAACGCGGTTTAGTTTTTGCGCGATAACGCCATCCGATTATAATCATTAAAATTGCCATAGGCAGGAAAAATAAAACAGCGCTAAAACGGTTAAGAATTTCGGCATGGAATATACGGGAGATAAAGCCTGCTGTTTCAAGTTCTTTTGATGCCTGAAAAAGCTCATTGATCTGAAGATTGGACAGTCCGAACCGCACCTGCGTCACCAGTAAAAATATATCATAACTAACATCCAGCATAATTCCGCCGGCGCTTCTTTTGCCGACAAGCCATTCGCCTTCAAATCCTTTTTCTTTATAATCACGATCCAGCGCGTGAGTTAGGATAAGTATCTGCGGTTTATCGTCTTTCGTAAAAGGCAGAATTTTTGCGTAATAAGAGACAACGCTTTCCTGCAGATTGTTATATTCGTCAAATCTCATGTATTCGAACCCAACGCCGTAGGAAACATCCGATGATGTTGTAAGCGCGGAAAAACGAAGTACCGCTCTTCCGTTGTCAGTTGGCAGTGAATACAGAGGGTTGTTTACCGTCTCTCCCATAGTCAGATTCATCTCGTCGGTAAAAAACGCGGTTTTTATCGCGTTTCGCTCGCTAACCGCAAAAAAATTCGCAGCATCGGGATCGTCGGGAGTTTGTGATAAAAGCTCAAGGAAGATATAATACGCGTCTACCCATCTTTCCGCGTTCATTGCCTGATAACCTGAAAGTTTCATATTATGCAGGAAAAAGAGCCGCTCTTCCCGTCTGTTTGGCGCCAGTGAGGTAATCATGTTCCATGATTCGCTTGCCATGCGTCTTGCGTTCGCCTCCTGCGCGCTGCCGTTAGGCGCTAAACGCATTCCGAGGTTTGCCAGCCAGTGCGCGTCAAAAAAACGTCTTTCGTTAAAGGCTGCCGCGCTCATTTCAATCGCTTCCGTAGCGTCAACAGGTTCCTGATTTTCAGATAACGCAACAACTTCAACATCGTGCCTGTTTTTAGAAAGCGCTTCGCGGGCAAGGGATCTTTCTTCGATTTCTTCGAAATATTCCCTTTCAATATTAATGGTGATTTTAATTCTTAGTTCGTTTAACTCTTCGCTATTGTACCAGATATGATCGCAAATTTCTATAAACTGTGACGCTTCATACCATTCTCCGGTTTCCGCTTTGTCGAAGGCGTTTTTCTTTGCAAGCTGATATAACTCTCCGCTAAAGCGAATATTTTCTTCATAGTTTTTTACCATCGGAAGCGCCAGGAAGAAAATGGCTCCGTATACAACAGCGGCGGCAATGGCGGTAATAATCGAAGGCGCAATGCGTTTAAAGAACAGATCTGAAAAACTTTGATAATTTTCTTCATAAGCGGCAAGGCCGAAAGGTATTACAATCGCGGATAAAGCAAGAGCGGGAAACAGATTGAAAAATTCCAATACGCCCTGAACTATCCGCCAGGTGCGTGAATAAATCATCAGCGGCGCTTCAGAGCCTGGAAAAATAAAACGGAAAATAAATATCAGAAGGGTGGCAGCCAGAACGTAAATTAAAAATATAAAATGCGGAGCGCGGAATTTTTCTGAATTAATCGCCATTGGTTTTCCGCCTTTTTGCCGCGAAAGACAATATCGAATAAATATAAACTAATACGCCAAAGCCGACAAATGACGCCGGAAGAGCATACCCCGTAAGCATTATATTATTCAGGAAAGAGCTTATTACTTCCTGAATCTCGCTGGTGTTTAAAAATGTTCCCAGCGCAAGAATTCCGCGAAAAGCAATCGCTGCAAGAAACAGATTGGCAAGCGGCCATGCGCTGAATTTTATTATAAAACCTAATGAACATAAAATGAAGATAAATGAACCGGCATAAATCAGCCATGAAAAAAGTCCTTCATGATATTTTTGCTGAAATATTTCCGCATTCATCCTGATATCAATATCAAGGCTTTTTAAAAACCACGGAGTATCGTCTCCGAAAGGAATTGGCGGAAGTTCAAAATCTGTTTCTGCCGCGCCTACCGGATGCGTGGATTCGTAAAAAGTCAGCGGTTGTCCCGGTATTGCCGTAACGCGCGGCCCGTATGGATTTGCCGTTCCTTCAAGCAGGACAATAGCGGTTACATTTCTGTTAAGTGAATTGGAAAGGATCAGTCCTTTTTCTCCCATTTGGATTCCTTCTGTTTGCACAGGCGGTACGAATTGCATTCTGTTCAAGGCATGCGTAATTCCAAAACAGAAAGAAGCTGTCAAAACTATTACCCCAATAATTGATATTAAAGGGAAAAAATTTCTTCTTACGATATAATTCAGCGTTAGAAGAATTGTGGAAAACATGGTCAGCGTTAAAGCCCATTGAACGGAAGCGATTATCAATGTAAGCGCAGTTTCCGGTTTGGGAGGCAGGTTCTTTACCCAGTCAACCCTTAAGGAAAGATACTTTAAACATGTGGCTGCAACCAAAATGATAATGAATACGAGAGTAAAAAAAAGTATTAACCGGGCAAAATTCTTCACAATTTAAAGATTAACACGGCATTAGACCCCATGCAAGTGTATTATTCATTTTTTTCATGTTGAGTAAATTATTAAAATCCGGCATAATGGGGTATGAGTATTCAAATTTCGGTCTTAGGGGCCGGCGCCTGGGGAACAGCCTTAGCCAAAGTTATTGCTGATAAAGGTAAGGATGTTCTTATATGGAGCTTTGAAGAATCAGTCAGGGATGATATTAACCAGAATAACCAAAATTCCCGGTATTTACCCGATGTTAAACTGCCGGTAACATTAAAAGCAACTACGGATATCAATGAAGCCGCTGATGGGAAGCAGTATTTGATTTATGCGGTTCCATCCATGTTCCTTTTGGATACGTTGAAAAAAACGCTTTCTGCCAATTCTATTCGGGAAGGACAAACTGTTATCGCTGTGATAACAAAAGGCTTTCTTCCCAGCGATAATGGCCCGCGGCTGATTGTGGAAACAATGGAAGATTATCTGCCAGGTTTTTTTCGTGAATCACTTGTTTATATTTCCGGTCCCAGCCATGCGGAAGAAGTATCACGCGGCAAAGTAACCGGGCTCATAGCGGCCAGCGAAACGCCTAAAAATTCCATCCGCTTCAGGAATTTGCTGAAAAACCCTAGACTCCTTGTTTATTCGTCTCTTGATGTCCGCGGAGTACAGGCAGCGGCAGCCGCTAAAAACGTCATTGCCATTGCGTTTGGAATGATGGATGCCATTAACACATCCGGAAAAACCGACATGTTAGGCGATGGAACGGAGTCGCTTCTGCTTGCCGCCGGCTTAAACGAGATTCAGCTTCTCGGTTATGCGTTAGGCGCAACTCATCACCAGACATTTACCTCAATTTCAGGAATTGGCGATTTGGATGTTACCTGCCGTTCAATACACGGAAGAAACCGCAGATTTGGCAGGGACATAATTGAAAAAAATATTTTATCATCATATAAAAATATTGATGATCTTTTGTCGCGGATTGGAGAAATTGGATATCTGCCTGAAGGCGTTGCTGCCGCAAAATATGTCAGGGTTTTGGCGGATAAACATAAATTAAAAATGCCTATTTCTACAGGATTGTGCAAAATATTAAATCGTGAGCAGGAACCGATGGAATTTTGCAAGAATCTGCTAGAAGACTGGAATATAAAATGACATTGCCTTATGCCCTTAATATATTTTTAGGGCCGGCGTTATTTATATTTATTATTCTTGCTGAATGTAAAAATAAAATCTCTAATGATTTTTTTCTAAAAAGAAACTTTTCTATTCTTCTGATAATTTCTGTATTGGCTTTGTTGTTTGATTTTTTATTTTCTTTGATGATAAATATTGTTCCGCGCGAATGGGGTTTGTCCGCTTTTTTTGTAACGGATAATTTATACTGTGTAATTATTTTTTTGCTTCCAATCATCTTTTCGTTTTATGATATTTTCTTTATTCGCAGGCATAGAAGCCAGACATTTATTTTATATATAATCAGTTTATGCGTAAATATAATGACAGGATCTTCGCAGTTTTTCTGGCCGGTTATGGCGGCGCTGTTGTTGTTTGATTATTTATTCTTAATTTATAACGAATCCAGAATGGATAATTTGACAGGACTGAATAACCGTAACAGTTTTTATGAATTTATCGGCAGGCTTTTGCGCAACAAAACCGGAGAATCATGGAACATTGTATTGATTGACATAAATAATTTTAAAACAATTAACAATATTTACGGTTATCTTGAAGGAGATGCCGTTTTGCGCATGTTTGCGCAGGTAATCAGAAAGTGCGTCGGAAAATCAAACTTTATAGCGCGTTTCGGCGGAGATGAATTTGTTTTAGTCGCAAGAGCTGATACTAACGTAAAAAAAATAATGAGCGATATTGTTGAAGAATTGAACGAATATAATAACAGCGAGAAACCATACAGTATAGAAATAAGTTACGGAGTGGATACATTTGTTACAGACGGAAAAAGACAGATTGACAGTTTTTTAGATCATCTTGATATGTTGGTAAAAAAACAATATGAAGGATACCCTAACGCGGGAGATAATTATATATGAACTGGTTTAATTATTTTAACACTACTATCGGCTCATGTATGATAATAACCCTGATAGCGGTTGATTATTTAAGAAAATATATTACAGACAGATTCCAGCGTAAACTGCTTATTGTTATGCTTGGTTCCATGTTTGTTGCCGCTATTTTTGATTACATCAGCCTGACAATAGAAAGAAATCCCGGAGAAAAGATTAAAAATATTTTATCTTACACATGGTCGGTTTATTTATTGGCGCGTAATTGCTGTTATTATTTTAGCGCGGTATTAATAGATTATTTTGCTCATTTGAACCATGTAAGAACGAAGACGTTCTTTAAAACAGTTGCTGTCTTTTTATTTTTATACGGTATCACCCTGATACCAAATATTAAATACGGGTATTATTTTTATATTTCCAGAGAAAATGTTTATATGCCCGGTATATATTATTCGTTTCAAACATTGATTAGTTATTTCCCGATTGTAATTATTTTAATTGACGTAGGCCTTATCACAAGAACTGTAAAAAGATCAAGAATAATTTATACAATCATTTTTGTTATTCTCTCCGCCGTAGGCGCGACTTTAGATATTATTTTTAAAACTACAAATCTTATTTGGCCGTGCATTACAGCCGCGGCGTTATATATTTATTTCTTTATAATACGAACTGATTCAAAAACAGACAGTCTAACGGGAATAGAAAACAGAAATAGTTTTAACGAATATATAAAAAATATTTCCAGTCAGATAAATGATAAAAAATACGCGTTTATTATGTTTGATATTATCCGCTTTAAAGAAATCAACAATGCGCTTGGTCATGTTAACGGCGACAACGCATTACGCGATCTTGCTTTAATAATAAAGGCTTGCACAAAAGCCGCCGATTTTGCGGCGCGTTTGGGAGGTGATGATTTTATTATTGTTACTTCCGGCGCTTCTTACAATGATGATTTCCGCGCAAATGACGTTCAAATGATTATTGATCGCGTCCATGACGCAATAAACAGACAAAATAAAAAGCTTTTAAAGCCTTACCAGATTTATATTAGTTATAGTTATGGCGTGTATGCGTCCGATTCAGGGCTGCATATTCAGGATTTTCTTTTACAATTAGATAATGAAATGAATAAATACAAAGAATCACATTGTGATGAATTCTCAACTGTAATAACGGCGGATCTTGTTAAACTGTTTTAGAATAGGAGACAAATATGTTTGAAAAATTAACGGGAAAAATTTCTGACGCTCTGCGCTTTGTCGCGGGGAAATCGACGATCAGCGAAAAAAATATTGAAGATGCCGTCGAAGCGATTAAAATGGCTTTGCTTGAAGCGGATGTAAACCTGCGCGTAGTGCGCCGTTTTGTAAATTCTACAATTGAAGAAGCGAAAGGCGAGAAAGTACTTCGCTCTGTAGATCCCGGCCAGCAATTTATAAAGATAATACATGACAAGTTAGTTTCGTTTCTTGGAGATAATGATCCTGCAACCCGCGCGATAAAATTACGGGGCCCCGACGTAATTTCTACGATTTTGATGCTTGGCTTGCAGGGCTCAGGCAAAACAACAAGCTCCGCGAAACTTGCGTTGCGCCTTAAAAAAGAAGGACGTAAACCGCTGCTTGTCGCGTGCGACCTTGTGCGTCCCGCGGCGATGGAACAGCTGGCCGTTCTTGGCGGGCAAATCGGAATTCCTGTTCACTTGGAAGAAGGCGCTAAGGACAGCGTTAAGGTTTATCAAAACGCGCTTCTCTGGGCAAAGAAAAATATGATTGACACGATAATCATCGACACAACAGGCCGTCTGCAAATTGACGAACCGATGATGCAGGAATTATCGCGTCTTAAAAACGCCGCCAACCCGGACGAAATGCTTCTTGTCGCCGACGCGATGACAGGTCAGTCGGCCGCCGACATCGCGAAAACCTTTGACGAAAAAATCGGCTTAACAGGAGTTGTTTTAAGCAAGTTTGATTCCGATACAAGGGGCGGCGCCGCTCTCTCGCTTAAAACCGTTACGGGCAAACCGTTAAAGTTTACCGGAACGGGTGAAAAGCCGGAAGACTTTGAGCCTTTCCATCCGGAAAGAATTGCAGGCCGCATCCTCGGCATGGGCGATGTTGTCAGCCTTGTAGAAAAAGCGCAGGAAGTTTTCGATCAGAAGGAAGCTCTTGAACTCCAGAAAAAAATGGAGAAAGAAAATTTCACGCTTGATGACTGGCTGAATCAAATTCGTTCCATGAAAAAAATGGGCAGCCTTCAAAAAATGCTTGAAATGATTCCGGGAATGCAGGGACAAATCAGCGAAGACGACATTAACAAAGCTGAACTAAAACAGCAGGAAGCGATTTTAAGTTCGATGACTCTTAAAGAGCGAAATAACCATTTGATCATCGGACCGCCGCGCCGCAGCCGTATTGCGCGCGGTTCTGGCACATCCGTCGCGGAAGTTGCCCGCCTTCTTAAAAAGTTTGAGAAAATGCGCGGCATGATGAAGAAGATGGCGAAGGGCGCGAAAGGCGGCGGTATGCCTGGCATGTCAGGTATGTCAGGCATGCCACAGATGCCGCCGGGGATGGGGTGGTAAATCGGTTTATTGCTGTTCCTTAGTTTCGTTGTCTGACGGCGAGAACATATTTATAAAAATCTGTAATAATTTTAAAAACAACGTGGTATTGGATAACAAGAACTCGTGATCTTTTTAGATAATATCATTTATTATAGCGATTGATTTTGTCGCGCACTAATTTTTTAGCACAGCGTTTATCTGGCGGATATCAATCGGCTTTGAAATAAAATCAGTAAAACCGTTTTTAAAAAATTTCTCCGCCTGTCCCGCTGCCGCGTTTGCTGTTAACGCAACGATTGGCTGATCGTATCCCATGCCGCGCAGGATCTTTGCGGAATTGACGCATGAACGATTTAACCGGCGCAAAAGCGATAGAGCCGCGTATTTTATTGAAAATAATATTGTATTGCTACTCAATGGGGTGAGGAAAACCTGTCGCGTCAAATGAGGGAGAAGATAGGCAAACTGAAATACAAAAAACTATATTCCAAAAGGCTAAAAATAATAGAACCGGTATTCGCTAATATAACGTATTGTAAGGGAATAACGCGCTTTACATTAATAGGCAGTGAAAAAGTAAACATACAGTGGAAGTTATACTGTATGGTACATAATATTGGGAAATGTAACGTAGCGGTAAGAAGAAAAATTGCGGTATAGATGGATAAAATATTTTGTTTTAAAATAATGAAGAGTGGAAAATATGACTTTTTCTGCAGATTCAACAAACGATAAACGCTCACCGCCCTATTCGGACGGTTCGGGTTCCGCAAAAACCCAGTCGGGCTGCGCTCTTGGTGGGTTTTTGCTCCACCACATTTTGCCAGCCCTGGTCTTGCTGCGCAAGCCCTTATTCGGGCTGTCAAAACGTCAGTTACCTAGAACGTCTATGAGAAAAGTCAAGCCGCAAATTTAATATTTTGAGAAAAAATAATTTTTTCTGTTTCTAAAAACCTTCTGTACTCAGCCATTTTCTTCTCGTGAAGCACCGGATTACAAAAATAATGATATTCCTGTTTTCTAAGCATCTGATATATTTGAGTTATCACCCTTCGGCATAATGCCATCCTCACCACCCCTTTCTTCTTAAAAACCTTCGCTCTTTCATAAAAATTACAGAGATTCTTGTTTGAATCCCTGAAATGATTGAGTGATTGTGATAAAAGAGTAATAGATAACTTCCTTCCCGCTTTATTGGTGCTTTTTATTATGGTTTTATCGTTTGAACTTTCAACCCTCGGAGCGCTGCGCAGATAAGAAGCGAAATGCTTGGAGTTTCTAAATCTTGAAATATCGCTCACATCGGCAATTATAGCGATG
>Ga0209755_10008998_pt1 | contig 10590 bp, 6 predicted proteins | sample TergutCo191P1_FD_187301 | JGI IMG/M metagenome (GOLD analysis project Ga0209755, IMG submission 187301) | Cornitermes sp. P1 segment gut microbial communities from Petit-Saut dam, French Guiana - Co191P1 (SPAdes) (version 2) | ecosystem: Host-associated > Arthropoda: Insects > Digestive system >... | reverse complement strand
GGGGCCTTTGCGGGTATACCCGCCTCATGGTCGGAAGCCGGTGGCAGGCTGACCGTAAACACGGCAGGTATAACGGGCTCTGCGGCGTGGGAGATCGTCGGCGGTAGGCTGCGCTTTTCGGACGGGCAGGGGGACCATGGCGCGGCTTTGGAAGTCCTCCCGAACCTTTACAGACTGGGTGATAACGGTGGCCCTGGGAATGGCGGCGACGATGACGGCAACGGCCCGGACAATGGCGGCCAACTTCCGCCGCCGGCCGATCCCAGCAGGTTGGTCATTAACAACTTCGCGGGCGGCACTCTTACCCATGTTGTCTATGTGTTTACCCCAGCTACGAATCTTTCCACACCCGAGGCTATTGCCAATGTCATTCTGGACGGCTGGGTTTCGAGCGGGACCCTTACATTGGGTTACGCAAATAAATTTTTGATGACCCGGGGCTGGGAAGGCTCGCTGCTTATGCCGGGAGAATGGACCGGATCGGGTACGTTCCAACTGGTGATTGTCTATAATGGCGGGGTATTTGATGACGTGGCGAACCCCATGTTCAGATTGGCAACGGTTGCGTTTACAGACGGAAGCGCGAGGGTGGATATAGACAGTTTCGCCCCGGTCGTGACCGCCTTTACCGTCACGTTCGACAGCAACGGCGGCAGCACCGTTCCGCCACAGCGCGTCAACATCGGCACCCCGGCCACCCGCCCGGAGGATCCGGCTCGGCTGCACCGTACTTTCGTTAACTGGTATCGAGATGCCGCCCTGACAACGGTGCATGATTTTTCCACACTAGTGACACAGAATATTACCCTGTTCGCAAGGTGGGAGTACAGCGCCTTTACGGTCACTTTTAATAGTACCGGGGGTAGCCATGTTCCGAACCAGTTTGTGGACATCGGTGGCGTGGCTACTCGCCCAGAAGATCCATCATGGCAACACCGTACTTTCGTCGGCTGGTATGCCGATTCCGACCTGACCACGGCGTATGATTTTTCCGCGCCGGTAACATGGCATATTACCCTGTTCGCAAAGTGGGAATATACAGGGGGAACCATTTCGGTAACAAACAATGCGAACAGCGGACCAGGCAGCCTGCGCTATGCGATAGGCACAGTACCGCCGGGATATACGATTTACATTGAATATGGCGTTGGAACAATCAGACTTGAAAGCCCGCTGGAAATAAACAGGAGCCTCACGATTAAAGGGAACGGCACAACCCTGACCAGAAGCGCGGCCTGGACCGGGGTAGGAAACATGACCCAATTGTTACGCATTACTTCCAGTGTCGCCACGGTGGGCATAAGCCGTATGCACTTTACGGGTGGCCGGGCGAATAGCGGTGCCGCCATCAACCACGGTGGTGGGACACTTATCCTGGAGTCCAGTATTTTCAGCAACAACGTAACCGGCAGCGGCGGCGCGGGCGGTGCCATCTGGAGCGGCAACAACGGAACATTGATAGCAAATGGTAACACTTTCTTCAGGAACTCAGCCGGAGGTTTGGGCGGGGCGATTCAGTCATCAGGGGCGAACAGCACCGTGACGTTGACAGGGAACCTGTTCCACGGAAATACCAGTGTTTTACGACCGGTGGTAAGTGGCTTCAATGTAGTTTCCGGCGGTTTCAACGTGGTAGATTTGCCGTTTGGAACCGGAGACAACCAAAACGGCTGGCTCGCGGGAACCGGAGACATGCAAATCATAAACAATATGCCAATATTACCGGGTAGTTTCCGACCTTTTGCCAACGGGGATGCGGCGGGGGTGATTACCAGCCTTCCCGCAGGATATCCCATGGTGGACTTTTACGGCGACGCCATTGTCGCCCCTGCGGCAGCCGGGGCGGCACAGTCACTGGTGGCGGGGTATTTTCTTAACTTGACGGCAAACAACAGTAGCCGCGGCAGCGTGGAATCATCGCCCTCCAATGAGACACACGGTCTGCACAGCGCCACCCTGACCGCAACCTCGGCAATGGGCGAATACATATTTTCCCACTGGCTGGTGGACGGGACAAGGAAGGAGGGAAATCCGTTGTATATAACCTTGGCAGGACACTCCAACGCACAGGCGGTATTCAGGGCGGAATTTACCGTGAGCAACCCAAGTGACGCTGCCAACAGCGCGAACGTGCGGGGAACCTTGCGGCATGCCATTACCAATTCCATGAATGGGGATTCCATAACTTTCAATGAAGCAACGACGATTGTGCTAACCAGGCCCCTGCAAGTGAACAGAAACATAACAATTGACGGCAACAGCTCAACCCTGAGACCTAGCGCAACTTGGCTGGCAGATTTCGGTACTTCTTCATTGTTGCGTATAACTTCTACAGCCACGGTGAATATCAGTCGTATCCATTTTAGGGGTGGCAGGGCGATTAACACCAGTGCCGCCATAAATAACGCCGGCGGAACCCTGACCCTGGAATCAAACATTTTCAGCGACAACGTAGGCGAAGATCTGTGGGGCAACAATGCCCAAGGCGGCGCAGTCCGGAACGGCGACGGCGGAACGTTGATCGCAAGGGGCAATACTTTTTTCGGGAATAGATCTGGAACGCTGGGCGGCGGGGCGATTCTTTCAATGGGAATCAACAGCACTGTTATATTGACAGGGAACCTGTTCTACGGGAATACCGGCGGTAACTGGCCGGTAGTACGCCGTAATCTTGGTGTCGGCATCATAACTTCCGGCGGCTTCAATGTCGTTGACGTGCCGTTGGGAACTGGGAACAACCAAAGCGGCTGGACTGCCGGAACCGGGGACACGACGTTAGGGGACTTGGGCATTTCAGGTATACCTTTTGATGAGGCCACCTTTGCGCCGGTGGACGGATTACGCAACGTCATGCCGGGTACCCCGATCGAGGATTTCCCGGCGATTGACTTCAACGGTAACCCAAGAACCTGGCCCGGGGCACCGGGGGCGGTCAACGCGCCGTAGCAGTAAAGGACCCACCGAAAGGCACGAGGACTGCTTCCGTGGGATTAGGTTCGGGGCAACCTTGCACCCATTCGGGAAAAACAGGTGCAAGGCCGTGTTCCCATATCTAGTGTACCCCGATATGCACCTACGCTATGGGTTTTGATGACTGACACCGCCCGCTGTTTATGGGTTCGCCCTCAACACACCGGCGTTGTCCACAAGTACAATCTCGTGGGTGGCGGCAACGTCTTGCGTCACTGCGTCAGTGTTGCCGATAAAGCGCGCCGAGGCGATTCTGTCCAGATCGGCGAGGATAAGGGTATGGCTGTCTGCGGCTTGCAGTATCCGTTCCGCCTGTATCCAACTGTCGATGACGATGCCTATGTCCGCATTGCCAAACATCAGGTCGAGACTGTAAACGCCTCCGTTCCCGGATCCGAGCGTGACAGAGGGATTAACAGCACCGCTGCGGTTAAGGGTAAGATGGCCAACCGTGGCATCCCCCGACAATACAAAAGTGGTGACGTTGGTATTGAGAAAAACATCGGCCTGCGCGGTCGCCGCGGCCCCGCGGGTGTTTCCGCTAACGCTCCCGCCTTCCATGTGGAAACGGCTGGTTGCGGCAGTCAGGGAAACGCCGCCCGCTAAATCAGTCCATATCCCGGCGGTGCCCCTGTTTCCGGTTATTGTTCCGCCTCTCATGGTAAAGGTGCCGTTTGCGGCCACAAGTACCGCAGCGCCAAGACCGCCAGCCACAGAAAAAGCGGTACTGGTATGTCCGGTAATCTTCGAGCCTTCCTCCATGTACAGGCGTGCGCCATTCTGCACCCTGATAAGCTCGTTGGAATTATTGGTTTGTCCGTGCTCGCCTTGCGTGCGTCCCACAAGGGTGATGCGGTTCCCCAAGGTCAGGCTGGCGGCGTTGACGTTGTTGTTTGCCGGATTCAAGTCAAAAAGCCTCTGGGTGTTGACGGTGTTGACAAACCTTATCTGCCGCGCATCGTCGCCGGGGCCGATGCCGATTATGGTCAGGTTAGCGTGCAGGGCATTCAAGGTATTGGGGCCGGAGTCCACGTCCGCGTCTATCGCCAGAGTGAAGGCACCCGCGGCGGCGTTGGCGTTGACGTGATTCACGGCGGCTTGCACAAGGGTTGTACCTGTCAATTCCAGATCGACCGGATCGGTCGGATCGACCCAGTGTGCGGTAAGCGTCATGTCTGCGGTTACCGGGTTGTCGAAGTCCCATTCCACGCCGTTATGCCGCCATTCGAAGACTTGCGTCATGAGCCACAGACCCGGGGTTGCCGGGGGTCCGTCCCATGCCGGACCGTCTGTCGGATCCGCGGGCGGCGTTATCGGGTAACCGGCGCCCACGATTTGTTCCGCGACCAGGCTTCCGCCGGCGCTGTTAAAGCTAATGGTGATCCTGCGGACTATCGCGCCGATTCCGTCATATCCGGCCAATCTCGTGTAGGTGGCCTCGGGAACCGCGCCGTCAAGTACGATATCGGCAGGGGTAGATTCACCACGGAAGTTTCCCGTGATGCTCCCGCCTTCCATAACCAGATTGCTGGTGTAACGGCGCAGGAACACGCCGCCTGCGGTAGAGCGCGCGGTAATGGCGTCTGCATTGTTAGCACGGTTTCCAGTTATTTCCGCGTCATCCCTCATGGTCAAGGTGCTGTTATGCTCCAGGAATACCGCCGCACCGGCACCGTTAGGCGCGCTTTCCTGGGTTGTGGTATGTCCGGTAATCCTTGCATTGGCCTCCATGTACAAGCGCCCGCCGTTTTGCACCCTGATAAAATCGGGGCCTTGCTCGCGTCCCATAAGGATGATGTCGTTCCCCAAGGTCAGGCTGATGCTGTTGATAGTGCCGCTTGCAGGCCCCACATGAAAGAGCCTTCCAGTGCCGGTATGGCTGATCGTCCGCTGTCCACCAATGCCGACAATGGTCAGGTTTGTATAAGGCCGGTACAGGTTTTGGCCTGCGGAGTTCACATCCCGGTCTATCGCCAGGATAAAGGCCGCATCCGGATCGTCGTTGGCGTTGACGTGCGCCACGGCGGCGGCCACGTTGTTTGCCTCGACAAGCGAGACCGGGGCGGTCCAGTTCGCCGTAAGCGTCATGTCCCCGGTTACGGTGTCCGTTCCGATGTCCCATGCGGCGTTTCCATGCAGCCATCCGTCGAAGGTATACGAATCCTCCATGGGCAACTCGTCGCGCCACAGTCCCACCGGAAGCCACGGCCTTGTCGCCGGAATATTGTCGGGAGCCGTTACCGTACCGCCTCTCGACACGGTTTGCGGCTCAACCACGGTTCCACTGGCGCTCTGGAAGGTTACCGTAAAGTCGTACTGGAAGGACGTTTGGACGCTGTAATAAACGCCGTCATCATCGCCCACGTTCGCGACTACCCTGTTGTCTCCCGACCTAACAAGCCATGCGTAGGTGTCGTTCGGGGCAAGTCCCCGGATCGTTTGCCGCAGGGCATCCAGGCCTGCGTTTTCATGTTCCGCAAGGAAGTCCGCGTCCATATACATGCCGATCCGCGACGCATCGACCAGGGCCTTCAGGTCGTACCCGTCCCCGGGAAGCATCGGGTCTCCGGCGTTGTAGGTTAGCTTGTTGAACCAGTGGATTATGCCGGTTTCGTCCTCGTCATGGAAGTCCCCCGGGTCAACGCCGACGATTTCCCAGAAACGGTAAAAGTCCCCGGCCTCGATTCCCATGTCCGCGCGGTCGAATTCCCACCTGTGCTCTATGGCGTTCCATGCCCGCAGGAAATGGTCGAACAGCGAGGCCGTGAAATATTCAGGCCCGAAGTCTGGGTCAAAAACGCTCTCCATGCCCTGCCAGACGTGCAGTACCGCGCTTATCCTGATGCTTTTGCCTTCCTTCGTCAGCGTTAGGATCACCCTGTACGTGCCGGAGTACAGCCCGTCGTCGTAGCCACACAGCCTGCCGTCCCCGCAAAGAACGGCCGGATCGGCGAGGTCGAAATCCCTGTCAAAACCATCGTTCTCGCCGGGGATTTCGTTTCCGGCTTCGTCCCAGCCGATGCTATCGACTTCCAGCCTGGCGCGATCCGCGCCCGGCGGAAAGCCTATGCTCCATCGGAACATCCCAGACCCCCTGGCGATCGGGCGAAGCGTGACGGTGAGCGGTTCGGTTTCCCCGGCGAATAACTCTATGTCGCTGTACTCGACGCTCGCCGCCACAGGGTCCTCATCGGCGGCGTTCAGGTACGCGGTCGCGGTCATGCTCCATGTCGTCCCGACGGCCAGCATGATGGGCAGGCCGTCCCAGGTTTTCGGGTCGAGGGCGTTTCCCCCGCCGTCGACGAACCAAAGCCTTACCTTGTAAAAACAGTCCCCAGTTTTCAAGGGGGGCATAATCGTGCGCCCGGGTCCCTGAGTGGTGATCGTGAGCGAAAGGGTTCCGGTCTGGGTTTCCACGACGCAGGGCGGCTGCACCGGGTTTCGGCACCCGGCCAGGACCAGCGCGGCAACCGCGGCAAGCATCGCTGCCATTCGTATGTTTTTCATCTGTCGTTTCTCCTTTGTTCCTGTGTTACGGCGTTACCCTGAAGGTAATGCCCCTGCTGTACAACCGTTCGCCGATAAGGACTTCCACCGTTACCGAGTGCAGGCCTATCCTGTCGCCGTGGGGGATCGCGTTCAGCGCGAGGGTCGCCGCGGTCGCGCCGGGGATTGGGTCGCCCTGGAATAGCCAGCGAACGTCCGCGCCCCCGGGAAGCCCGGTTATGCTTATGCTGCCGTAGCCGGTTCGCAGGCTAAGGGTTAGAGCGGGGATATTCTGCTCCCTAAGCGGATCGGTCAGGCCCTCGAAGCTGATGGCGAAGTCGTTGGCTGGCTCCCACCTTGCGTGGATGGTCGTGTTTGCGGTTATCGGCGTGGTGAAGTTGAACAACTCGCCGCCCGTGACAGCGGTAAACCAGTTGACGAATGTATGGCCCGGTCGTGTCGGGTCTTGCCCCGGCCTTGTCGCCGTGGTGTTCCAGTCCACGTCCTGCGGCTGTACCTGCGGCGTTCCGCCGTCCATCGCAAAGGTTACCCTGAAGGTGTCGATGGCCCACCTTGCGTGGACGGTCGTGTTTGCGGTTATCGGCCCGGCGAAGTCAAACACGGTCCCGCCGGTGGCTGCGGTATACCAGTTGACGAATGTATGGCCTTCCCGTGTCGGCGCCGGATATGGCCTGGTCGCGCTCTGGCCTTCCCTCACGTCCTGGCTGCCAACCGGGCTTCCGCCGTGCATGTAGAATGTCACGACGAAATAGCTGGGCTGTCCGGCTTCCTTGCATTCGCAGGGGTACTGGCCGCATTCGCCGGGCTGTCCGGTTTCCTCGCATTCGCAGGGGTACTGGCCGCATTCGCCGGGCTGTCCGGTTTCCTCGCATTCGCAGGGGTACTGGCCGCATTCGCCGGGCTGTCCGGCTTCCTCGCATTCACAGGGATAATCGCCGCATTCGCCAGGCTGTCCTGGAGTCTCCAAGGTGACCGTGAACGTCACATCGAAGCCTTGAGCCCTTATGCCCTCGCCACCGGAAACCATCACGGTGGCCGTATAAACATCCACGGCCAAACCTTGGTTGGGGCCTACCGTAAAGGTCGCGGATCCGCCGGCCGGGATGCCGGGTATCGTGTCAGGGTAAACCGTAAAGGAATCGTAGTCCTCGCCGTCAAGGGCCACGGTCAACACGCCCGTGGGCAGGCCGCCGGTGTTCGTAACCGTTACCGAAAGCGGCGTTCTTGCGGCGGAACCCACCTGGGCGGAACCGAAGTCGTGCGCCTCCGTCACGCTCAGGACGATGTCGGCGGGTTCCGGCGTCGTTCCCGCCGGGTTTCTGCACGCCGTCGTCGTAAGGACGAACGCGAACGCCGCCAGAACCGCGAACGTTGCCCAAGGTTTTCTCATCTTCATATTGCCATCCCTCCTTCGGGTGGATACAATGACAAACCCCCTGGATCGAAACGCGACGCGCAACGCGCGGATGTCTGCCGGGACTGGTTTCGATTCCGGGGGCTTTGTCTTTCAACAGTGTCTGGGAATACGATACCAAATACTTTCGGGAATGTGGGGCACTTGTTGAAATTAGCCGCCTGGATGTTGAAATTGGACTTTGCCCTTGTTATTGTATCGGGCATGAAGTAGAATTGTCGTATTCTGGGTTTTTGACCAAAGGGGTTGGGATGGAGTTAAAGTATACCTATCAAAGATCGGGCGAATTCTTCATCGGGCGGCTGGATATGTATCCGGGGCAAATTGTGGAAGGAACCGGTATCCGGCACCGTTGCGCCCCCAGTTCACATGACGAATATTTCACAAAAAACCTGCCCAAGATCGGCCAGGCCAAGGGCCACGCCCCCTGCATAGCCTTTGCGTTTCGGCTTGCCAATTCCATTGCGGTTTGCTAGTATCTACGTATGCAAATGCTAAATGTTGCCATATCCGATCTTGAACGCTCCAAATTCGGCATTTCCGGTAATGTTTTATCATTTTCGGACTTTGTGGGCATAGTCAGAAAAGAGCTGATGAAGGAAAATATCGAGGCTGCGGTTTCGGCCGCTGATGCCGGCGGGCTTTCCGCAATGACGATGGAAGAAATTACGGCAGAGGTTCAAGCGGTTCGTCAGGATGCAAAAAATAATAATCGACACTAATGTAATCGTTTCCGCGCTTATCCAGAAAAGCTATCCGTTCCGCATCGTTTACGAATTGCTCCTTGAGGACAAAGTCAGCCTTTGCGTTTCGTCCGCTTTGCTTGCGGAATATCGTACCGTATTGGAACGTCCAAAATTTGCACGGTATCGAGAATTCGCGGCCAAGGCTGGGGCAGTTCTTGAAAACATCGAATCAAAAGCCCTCCGTTACAAGCCGACCGCAATTCTTGATCTGGTTTCGGACAAGGACGACAACAAAATACTGGAGCTTGCCGACGAATGTGCGGCGGACTTTATCATAACCGGTAATACAAATGACTTTACCTTTCCAGGGTACAAGCAAACCAAAATCGTGACCCCCTCGGATTACTGGGAAAAATACCGCAGGGGGGATAAACCGGACACTTAGGCTAGACCAGCGATGGGCGAGCAAACGGTGACAGTCATCGTTGCCAGGGGAGACCTTGGATCTGTGCCTGTCACTGTGTGTCACCGATAGCAAATACTTTCGGGAATGTGGGGCACTTGTTGAAATTAGCCGCCTGGATGTTGAAACTGGACTTTGCCCTTGTTATTGTATCGGGCATGAAGTAGAATTGTCGTATTCTGGGTTTTTGACCAAAGGGGGTAAAGGGGTTGGGATGGAGTTAAAGTATACCTATCAAAGATCGGGCGAATTCTTCATCGGGCGGCTGGATATGTATCCGGGGCAAATTACGGAAGCGGACTCGCTGGAAGAATTGGAAGCGAACCTTAAAGATATTTTTGAAATGATGTCCCAAGGAGAACTGCAAGACTTGCCCTATGAATATGGTTCCATGGTCGTCTAGCAATGAACCGGACGGAGTTTGTAAAAAGACTGAAACAGAATTGGGGTTACGTGAACGCCCCAAGATGACGAAAAGCGAGGGGTTTTTACATGCCATTGCGAGTGGCCATATGCGACGACGAAAGGCAGGTGTGCGCCGATCTGGAAGCGGCCTTGGGGAAAATACTGGCGGAGCGCGGCGTGGGTCATGAAATCGACATTTTCCACAACAGTGAAGATCTGCGCGCCAAAATGGAAAATCGTGCGAGTTACGACCTTATCTTCCTGGACATCGAGTTTGCCGAAAGCGAGATGAACGGCGTGGAACTCGGCCTTCTTCTTCGCGAAGCATACGAGCGCAATGCCACGTCAATCGTTTACATATCGTGGGAAGCGAAATATTCCATGCAGCTTCACAGGCTACGTATCCTGGAATTTCTTATCAAGCCTTTGGAATACGGGGAAATCGAGCAGGTCACGCTGTCGCATTTGAGGCTGTACCGCATAGGGGCGGACGACTTCGTATACAAAACGCGCGGCGAAACCCACACGGTAAAAATCGGGGACATAGCGTATATCGAAAGCGCGAACCGCAGGCTCATCCTGCATCTGTCCGGCGGCGGGAAAAAGGCGTTTTATGGCATCCTGAAGGACGTTTACGCCGAGCGGTTCCAGGCCGCCGACTTCCTCCACGTCCACGCCTCCTTCGCCGTGAATTACCGTTACATAACGACGATGACGCGCGGCAGGGTGGTTCTGTCCACCGGCGCGATCCTGCCCATAAGTAAGCAGAAAAGGGACGAGGCGGAGGATGCCTACTTCGCGATTCTGGAACGGCGGGGGGCGGTGTAGGGTGGAACACCAGTTTGAGATAATGTTCGTAACCAGATTGTTCCTCATGTTCGTTATCGAACGGTTTATGCGGGTGTTCTTCGACAAACGGCGTACGCGCTTTCCCGTCATGGCGCTTTCGTATCTGGCGTTTCCCCTCGGCCTGACCGCCGGAGTCGCCCTTCTGGCGTTTCTTGGCGAAAAGCCCATCGTTCTCGCCATGATTCTTCAGACAGCGCCGGCTGTGGCATTGCTGTACGTCATAGCCCTTAATTACGAAGGAAGCTGGAAGAAGCGGCTTGCGGCGGCGCTTTCCATATTCGCTATTACGTATGCGA
>Ga0209755_10008997_pt1 | contig 10591 bp, 10 predicted proteins | sample TergutCo191P1_FD_187301 | JGI IMG/M metagenome (GOLD analysis project Ga0209755, IMG submission 187301) | Cornitermes sp. P1 segment gut microbial communities from Petit-Saut dam, French Guiana - Co191P1 (SPAdes) (version 2) | ecosystem: Host-associated > Arthropoda: Insects > Digestive system... | reverse complement strand
TCCTAGGGATACCAAACTCAATGAGAATCTTATATAAGATCTCCCTCCTAACTGAATCATAAGCTTTCTTGAAGTCTATGAAGAGCTGATGAACTTCTTCATTGTAAAAAATTAGGTACCAGCATACAAAATTTAATCACCTTGGGTGTGTGCACCCCTGCCAAAAGGTGTGAAGTTCACTTGGTACCCTTCTTGCCATTATGTGTAGCAGCCATCATGCTAGAGTAATGAGTACACCATGCCATAGTTGTTAGGATGCAGTTGAAACTACAATATCTTGTTTTTTATTTAGAGAATTTTTCCTTCTTAAAAGGTTCAAGTTGAGCTGCTAAATATTGTGATACTGACCGAGGACAGCAGCTGTATGTTACATGTACATAAGGTGACCACACACACACAAGTGCACAAATTGAGCTGTTCCTTTTAAAAGAACATCAGTGCAAGTGCCATAAAGTCTATACTTGAAACAAAGGATTATGTGCAGTGCTGGACAGCTGTGTCTATAAATGTTCATGAATGACACATTGTTGAATGTAATTGTTCTCTTACTGATATAACAGTACTGTTTTAACTGATTAGTGACTTGTTTGATCATTGGTAAACAAGGAACAAAAACAGTTCTGCTGATATACTCTGTACAATGACGGTCATGTAATGTAACAAACAAAGTACTGTACAAGATACCTCAGTATATGACACTGAATTTTAAACTGAAAATTTCAGTTTGGGGCTAGACTATAAAACATATTTTTTAAAAGTAAAATTCACTCAAATTCACAACTTTTATGCCTCCACATGGGATATCTGAGAGTGCATACTTAGGCTTCCACTAGGGAATGAGATTATTCCATTCTCCACAGCATCCAGATTTTGTTACCTACTCCTAAAGGTGTGTCTAATTTGAATGGCAGTACTTACCTTCTGTATTGCATATATTGATGTAAATTATTAAAGTTAAATTTCAAAATCAGCTGCTTGGACCCTGTACTGTTTGCCTCTACACTGCTGGATTAGTGCATAGTGAGTGTCATGTATATATGGTAGACACTTCACACAGAATGTCTCGGCTGCAGGCTGAGACATGAATTCAAGACTTCCCAAATTCAAAATGGAAGCAATGTACAGTGTGGGCCTGGTACTTCCAGCAGAGAGTTAATGTTGTGGCTAGCACATGTGCTGTATCAAGTACAGCAGCTGCACATACCTTTAGCAACAAGTGAACGTCACACTTGTCAGATATTGTCAGTATTGCACAGCCCTGTGGTGGGGATGTGCACAATTCCACTTTAGAACAATATGCCAATGTGCACATGGCATGCTGATACTTGCGCACAATACCTGTAGTGTCATCAGAACACACCATGTAAGCTGCAACAATAGTAACGGTGAAATAACACAACTTTCTACAATACAGGACATCAAAAATTCAACTGAAACACGATTTATTTTACAATATTATTAACCTTTACCATATAGGAACAGAAACTAGTATTTTAGATTTTACAGCAGTAATGGACTGTATGCCTGCAAGTTATATATTACTGGTGGCCATACTTAACAATGGATATAGCATTTATCACTCCCAGTGAACTTGCAGTGAATGATGGGTCTGCACAAATGGAGACCAATGTCGTGTACAGGCTACAGACATTAAATTCCTAAGAGGAATCAAAACAAAAATACAACACAGGAATTAAATGTATTCTTGGAGTTAGATAAAATTAGAGACAACAAAAATAGCTCGATGAGAGCACAATGAAAGGATGGACCAGGGAGGTACCTGAAGGTCACCATCCATTACCACACTTCAGGAAGAACAGACCCAGGCAGACCATGTAAAAGATGGAAATGAAGCCCAAGCTGTTCAAAAGTCCTAAGCTGTGGTCGAAGAAGGAGAAGGTATTGATATTAACATCCAAGAAAAATGACACTTTGACAGGCTTGAACAACACTCATGTGTCACTGCAGTCCTGTGACACAAAGCTGGTAAACTGTGATAAGTGGTTCAAAGAAAACACAAAACAGACAGAATGAGATACAGAAAACAGAGAGCATGTAAGGAAAAGTACATAATGATGGAGAATAAGAAGATTTAGCAATGTTTCAACAACAAATAAAGACATGGGGGCAGACAGGTTTTGATCTCAAAACAGACAGAACAGTGCTGAAGAGGAAGACCAAGGTCCAGACATACAAAACTATGTCATACAGAATGAAGGAAGGAAGAACAAGGGAGAAAAGTGAGGAAGACATTCAAAAGAAAAGAAAGATGAAGCAGAAGTACTCACTGAAATCCAGTGATGACCAGTAATACGTGTCCAGTACATACTCTCAGCACTACAATGGCAAGCACAATGTTAACCTGCTTCTGGTCTTGGTCTCACTTTATACCACTCACCTAGTATTCTGAAGATATCACATTTTTACCTGCCTGTCAGAGACTCCCTCCACAGGTTTCAGGGAAGTATCTGTACAAAACTTACATAAATCTATGCATGATTACAAGGTAACCCCCCAACTTTTCAGATAAGTTACAAAAAATTTGCACCTCATTTGTAGGTAAATATGGTAGGGTCAGCAACTGAGAGTGACTATTTCCATCAGACACACCCGTGCAACTGTCACCCCACTCACATCTGACAGTATTCAGTATCAAAAACAATGAGTTCAGTTCAGAATTATACATGGACAAAATCCAGAAACAGATGTTCTGATAGAATATCATTGCCCAAACACTTCAAGGCTAATTCACAACAGACAACTGGACTGTGACTGTGCACAGACTGGACTGGCTACTGTGCCATGCTTCTCATGAAGGCCCATGTGCTAGCCAGAAAAAGCTGCACTGCTCCAGGGCATACCATTTTGCCCCACCCCAGTATACTGCCACATCTGAATTCACACACAGATGGCTGTGTACCAGCTGTAATGTGCCGTGACAGAGCACAAATATCTGCAAGTTAGCTGAGAAAAGCCAGAGCACTTTGAGACAGACTGCCATATCTCGGTGCACACCACATACAGGTGTGTGTGTGTGTGTGTGTGTGTGTGTGTGTGTGTGTGTGTGCGCGCGTGCTGCCTCACTGTGCCGTGTTGGACCGCAGCCTTGAGAAATCATGACACAGTCTTGGTTCAATCCACCTCCAGTCCTGCATGTGTGAATTCTTCTTTTCATGATGTAACAGCCCCTAGTGGGCCAGGGCCTCCTCCCTGTCAAGCCTTCACCACACTCAGTAGGACTCCTCTGGACAAATGATCAGCCTTATGCAAAGACCTCTACCTGACAGCACACAACATTCACAAGAGACAGACATCCAAACCCCTGGAGGGATTCAAACCCACAATTTCAGCAGGTGAACAGCCACAGACCCACATTTTAGGCATGTGTGAATTAGCCTTCAGAATTTGAATAACTCACAGTTCACTTTATATCAATACGTGATGGTTGAAGACCTATTACCATACCTTCAGTTTTGGCTTTGTTTGGCAGGTTGTAGTCTGACCTTGCAGATCTTACAGTGTGAATTATCTTCTGCACAAACTCGACTTCAGATTCCACTTCCATGTTTCTCCATGGACACTGCAATAATAGTGATAGAGAAGTCACAGAATCATATTAAACAGCATACAGCATACAGAAAGACAAACACGTTAATGCAGAGACTGTCAACCTCTTGCTCCATTGCAATGAATCTTCATACGCTGTGGCTGTAGCACATTCCTTGCTAGTCAACCAGTAAATTATCATCATAAGTGTACATTAATATATCCAGCTCAGTGCAACACCACTCCTAGTGTTCTTTGACCTCAGTGTCACAGTCTATAGCCCTGGCATTACAGTTTTCTCAACGGCATTCTGAAAATTCCTAAGACAAATGTTTCACCACCTCTTGTTCTTATGTGGAAATTCAGCACCTACGCCTCATCATGGGGTTCAAGACAATTGAGTTCTTATGATGTGAGGACATAATCGCATGTCCAACCCCCACCTGTAGGCCAGGTTCTCTCCTTTGCCCAGCTACAGCTCCATTCATTCATAACCTCAGCACTAGATTGAGGTGAGTGGAGAGCCTCATGCCCCATAGCTGGACTGAACATTCTGGAGAAGAGATAACATTAACATCATCTAACAGAATAGGTCAAAGCTGTGATACTGTGATACACTGACAGCACTGTTAAATAAACCATAGACAAAACAGACAGAAAAAATGTGTTGTGAGATTTGAGGTTCTCACAGCAGTGTAAAAGGCAAAGCAAACCCATTACAGGCCTGGACAGTCCCTGGGGGTTCCAGGAGGTTCGGGCTCCCAGATTTCATGACAATCAGCACAGGAAGGTGGTGAGGTTGTCAGCACTATGCACTGGCCACCTTTGCCCTTCAGGAAATATACCTGGTACTCATTTCTGTTACAGGTTGAGGCGACTCCAGAGCTAGAATGAAGCTGGAAGGATTAAGACAATGAAAAATTTCAATGACACCCTCAGGGATCAAACCCGCGACATTCTGCTTTGTAGCGTAGTGCCTCAACCAACTGTGCCACCACGTGCACCCTCACAGTAGAGTAGCTCAGTATATTTCACTATATATTTCAGTCCCTGCAACTTTATTTTATTACCTTATAGTGAAAAACATTGATCAGAATCAACATCACACTTCAAATGTTTAGTGCAGTGGAGGATTCAAGTCTCCTGGGATGTGACAATGTGTGCTGGGCATGTACCCAGTGTTTCGGACGACTGTAGTGCCTGCATCGTCAGGGTGTCAGCAGGCTAAGCAATGCTTGATGAAAACACCACATCCCTTCAAGACATTGGCAGCTACTCACCAAGGACACAGTGTCATATCCCAGCACACTACACTCTGATAGTTGCTCCAAACAACATACCTCATCTGCATCTGGATATGGTGCAATGCAGATACTAGCAGGATGTCCCTCAGCTAGATGAGGAAGCCTCTGAAATAATTCTTCTGTAATGAAGGGCATGAATGGTGAGAGTAAGCGAAGTCCCACATGCAGGCACTTGTACAGGATCATTTTGGCTGTTGAAATGGCTGCACTGTCATCGCTTTGAAACACTGGCTTCAGGTACTCAAGGTATACATCACAGACATCATAATACCAGAGATTGTAACACGCTGTAGTAACCATTGGGAAGTCATAATTTTCAAATCCCTTATTACACTGTTCCACTGCTGCTGATATGCGACTCAGCATCCATAGATCCAGTGGAGTCTCATTCCCAAGAACCTGCAATGGGAAAATGGAACAATCTTGTGAGGTAACATTCTCATAGTAGTGACTATGGACATATACAGTATACATTACACTTGCACTACAAGTCCTAACATTTGGGGATTGTCTCCCATGCTTATGTGATGCAATCAAATACTTTCTGGACTGCAATCTGTGACAAAACACATACCTTCTAATCAAAGTTGTTCCCTCTAAAGTAGTCTCCTTTGAATTTTGTAGCGTCAGCCCAGCAATTGTGCATTGTTTGAAACCAGGCAAGTGTGTTCTATGATTATGCCTGAATCACTACTGTCCCCTGTTTTCTGGGTCGTGCCACGACACCCATGTTTCATCACCTGCAATCATCTTTGAAAGTAATCCCGGGATTCTTTCATGCCTGTCTTGAACATTCTTGACACATGTTCACACATTGTCCCTTGTGTACCTCACTCTCTGGGAAGGGGTAAGGGAGGAGGCATGAATTTGGGGTCAACCTGACATGTGTTTGCTGTCCCTCGAATGCTCTGAACTGACCCCAATAAAATTCTGAACATATCAGCAACACTGTGAGTAGTGTTTCTTATATTTCTGAGCAAATGTTCTTTCAATTGTTCCACATCTTCATCTGTTTTGCCTGTTGATGGACGTCCTGAATGTTCAGAATCTTCAGCAGAGGTCATACTGCTTTTGAACTTGAAGAGCCGCTCAGAAACCTGCATTCTTCCCACTGTCTGCTCTCTAAAAGTTACTTCCAACATTTTGAATGTTTCCATAGGATCTGTCCCAAGTTTAAAGCAAGTATAATGCATACACACACTATTTTTTCAGTTCTGCCATTTTCTAGGTACACCAAAATCACAAATGGAACACAACAGACTTTTGCTTAACAACATACTGCTCAACAGTCACATATGCTACAGCATTACTCCAAACATGATGTGACAAAAAAATGACACATACTTGATGGAAGAAGTCCATCTGTAACCCACAGATTTACACCATATATTCTTATCATAAGCTGGATTATAAATGTGCAATGACACACACACACACTTGTTGACTCATTCACTTCATACCTCAAGCTGAAACATTTACAAAACAAATGCCCAAGTGTTTAACTGACATGCTCACCTTGTATCTACTTTCTGCATCACTGCCTGCTAATTCAGATGACTTGAAGCAGCTCCTGTCATCACCAAAACTCTGAATGTGCCGCAGCCATCTCTGTACATGCGGATATTTCTCTCCTATGCCTGTATTGTGCAAACCATTACCACTCAAGGCTTCAAACACAACACTATCAGCTTGTGATGGCACAAATCCATCCAGGTAACTGCAGTCTCCAAGGTACAAATTCAGAACTTCTAGAGTTTTGTCAGACTGCAACACTTCTTTACGCAGCAAGCAGTTTGCAACTACTGACTTGACATTTTCAGTGCCAGGTGAGTTGACAGATTTGTTGTTCCTCTCAAGTGTTCTAGGTGCATTGATACTCTCAGTCTTGTGGTCAGGTTTGAAGTCATTACCCAAATATGTAAGGGCAAATTTTATTGCATTCCACAGTTTATTGCAGAAGAATCGGTACCCCTGAACACGAAGAATATCCAAATTGATGTCTCGACCTAAAAGAGTTTCAAATGAAGAGCTCAGAACGTTAGAACCATTCTGCCAAGTAATACATATATTTGCAATTGTATATTTCCTCACTTCTAAGTATTTCAGCATCAAATCCTTAATCAAAGCGAACCCATTTATTAATGCCCTATCAGAGTGTTAAGGTACCAGAGCAAGTGGACACCTTGCTTACGGCCTGCAGTATGTGAGACATGGGGGATCACTGAACAGGCAGCTGGAGGGAGCAATAGGCCATAGCAGAATTGTCTGTTTTTAAAAACGTGAGTTTGTGTTCTTACCTCAGCACATCATCTGTATTCCAAAATGACTCTTCATACCTTTACTTCCACATACTGTACACTATTTCACTTCCATGACTACAGATACAGGTAGTTTCCTATCCCAATTAATGCAGTGCAGTACAAGTACTCTGTGAAGGACTGTTTTTGTTTGGTCGACAGACAACAACACAGAATGATCTGTGCTCTGTAGCTGTAGCGACTGTAACCAGCCTACTGACAGCCCCCAAGTACCTCTGCTGGCAAGTCCAAGTAGAACAGTTGAATTCAGTTCTATGTACAGTGCCATAACAATGCAGTAGGACTGTCAATTCTGTGGTGTATTTCAGACTTGAGGCTTGTACTCCCCCCACATGTGTGATGCTCAGGATTAAAAAGGCATTACTTCCAATAGCATTAAGATGACCGTTAAATACAGAATCATTTTGTTCGTTGATTAATTTTTTATGTTTATAGCTGTTCCATAATGCTGTGTATAAATCTTTTTCTATTGTAAAATTTCTGTATGTATTTCATGTTTTGTATTTTGTATGTTTATGAATTATTCCACATCATAGTGTCATTTTTGCTTCTGCAAACTTCTGGATCTGTGTGTGTGTGTGTGTGTGTGTGTGTCGTAACAGCCTGTAATATTATCAAGTGATGTTACATGAACCTACAGTAATCACCTTGAGTCACATATGCACAGAGTGCAAACCTCAATGCATCGGTCCCACATTCCGGTATACCATCTGGATAATCTTGTTTCTGTCCCTCTTTAGCTTTCTCAATTTCTTTGGGATCCAGATTACCACCCAGAAGCTGCTGATGAAGGTTCTAGACAAAGAATAAGTTTTCATCGAACAATAAGACAACCACACTAATTTAACTTAACAATAAAAGTTACAGTTTTTTTATGCATGTAGAAAAATTAAAGATTTTCCACAGCAGCCACATCCAGCAGACTGAGCTGAAACTCAGCCACTTGTCACTTCCTGGACAACAGGATTTGCCCTTTGATCCTCGTATGAAATGACAAAAAGCACGTACCCTTTAGTTCAAAAAACACCGCTTGTCATCAACAGAAAGATTCGTACGTCATACAGTTGGCTAGCCTTTTAACACCAGCAGTCCCTCAGGCATTCAGAGAACTCCTCACCTAATATGGAACCCAAAAGTTCAACACCATGTTCACAAGACCCTATCATTGATCCTGTACCTGAACCATTTACAAACGTCCACACCTTACATTGTTTTGTAAAGAATCATCTGAGTATTATCTCACACCTATACCAATCATTCAGACTATCTGACCAAAATTGTCTTATCAATTTATGATTTCTCCCATGTCCACTACATAAAGTTTCCTATGCATACCATGAAGGCACAACATCACATCTTGGCCACTTCACTGCTGGTGTCCACTGAATATGAGGCTGAAGGGCCCCAGCTCTGGGTTGGATGCTTTAGGGAAAAGGAAAAATTCTAACTGTTCCTGGGAATTGACTCAAAATCCCTCAGCTGTCCAGATTGCAGCCAGTCACCATACTTACCTGTCTCCCAGCTCCCAGTAACCATACCTGTCTCCCAGCTCCCAGTAACCATACCTGTCTCCCAGCTCCCACTCACAATACTTACCTGTCTCCCAGCTCCCAGTCACCATGCTTACCTGTCTCCCAGCTCCCAGTCACCATACTTACCTGTCTCCCAGCTCCCAGTCACCATACTTACCTGTCTCCCAGCTCCCTTGGCTGCTGTATTTAGGTCCTGAAAACTGTCACAGCAGTGAGGCATCACAAGTATTCAGAGTGTGAGTCTGTGCTATGCTTTGACATTACAGGTAGGACGGGAACATTGCTGTACCACAGAAATAACCATCGTGCATGGCAGTTTCAACATTCCCTTAGAAAGTTGGCCATGTGTAAATGTCATCATCACTTCACTTCATGTATGAGGGTTCTTCAGCAAGCAACATACTGAGTGAGTGTGTTACACAGTATTTATTACTAAAACAGACTCAGTGACATGAAGAATGTCATGTAAGGTGGCTGAAATGGACAAATATGGGAGAACAATAAGGGTGACAGAAAGAAAATGCAAGACGATGAAGTTGAAGCAAAGATATAAATGGACACAATAAAACAAGGTATACACAGATGTTTGCCCAGCTGGCATTACTAACCTCTAATGTGATACCTCTGATCACATCCATTGGATCAATAACATTACCAAGGGATTTGCTCATCTTTCTTCCGTGAGCATCTCGGACAATGGGATGGAGGTATACTTCCCGAAATGGGAGTTGTTTCAAGAGTTTCTGCCCAAAGAACACCATTCGAGCCACCCAGAAGAAAATGATATCATGTCCTGTTTCTAGCAGCGTTCCTGGATAAAATGCTCTAAGGTCATCCGTCTGAAAATGAAAAAAGAATACTAATCCGACTGTAATAGACATATGTAAGTATCTGAATGTAACAGTACCTTAACTGTATTAGGTAATGTAAACATCTGAATGACACCGTACCTCAACTGTATTAGGTGATGTAAACAGCCAAAGGACACTGAACCTCATAACAAGGCATATCCAGAAGCCCCCACATTCAGTCCATAATGAAATGTATATGCTTGCTTTTGTTATCGGTCACTCTTGTCCCCTTCTATATTTATGCAATTCATCCAGCATTTTTGCCATTGTTGTAAGCACTGGTGGAAATGATTTTTTTTAATCATGTATGGGACTGTTGGTGATATCCTACAGATGACACCCTCGGTGCGATTTCATGCTTAGGAACAAATAAAAAATCACAAGGGGCCAATTGAGGCTCTAAGTAGGGTGAGGGAACCCAGCCGTGTTTTTGGTGGAAAAAAATCACCGCTTCTTGTGCTTTTCAGCAAACAACCATGGCTCAAACTTCACAGAGATACACCGCATTTTCAAGCCTTTCCTTAGAATTTGCTGTCATGTTCCACACAAAAGGCCTAATGCGCCAATGATCCCCAAAATGGTATGTCATTATTCCACGATGGCGATTCTGCCAACTTTCTCCACATTTTTGTCTGTGCAGCATGTGAAGGGATGGCCTGAAAGCTCACAATCTTCAACTGAAGTTCTCCCAAGTTTGAAGTGAGAAAACCACCCAAAAGTGCCTTCATATTATGTATACTGTGGATTATGTTTATATTAAATGTCTTCATTTAACCAACCTTTAATGTACCTAAAGTACATGATGCATTATTTACATTACATTACATTCTCCTACAAGTGTGTCAGTGAGAAGACCGCATTTTACCGGCAACGTTTGTAAAAGTGTTTGCAGCCAGTTGTGTGAAAAATCAAACAGTTTAATATCAGTTGAATAAAGATAGACCAACTTGATGTCACTTGCTTTATTATTTCACTATTTACTGCTCAACATGTTTCGAATGTTAGTACATCCATCTTCAGGAGCTTGCGACTTATTGTGG
>Ga0209755_10008996_pt1 | contig 10592 bp, 8 predicted proteins | sample TergutCo191P1_FD_187301 | JGI IMG/M metagenome (GOLD analysis project Ga0209755, IMG submission 187301) | Cornitermes sp. P1 segment gut microbial communities from Petit-Saut dam, French Guiana - Co191P1 (SPAdes) (version 2) | ecosystem: Host-associated > Arthropoda: Insects > Digestive system >... | reverse complement strand
AGGGCATTGCCTACGAATTAACACATATTGTTGTGAAATGCAGAAGAACCACACTATAGGCTGCTTGTGTGTGATAAACTGATTATAAGAGTTCGCAATCACGACGTCGTGTTTTGCTGTTTTGCTGGGACGGCATTGGCGCCAGTTGTGTAGACTACGGTGACAGAGTTAAGATTACTGACTTCCAGCGAGCCGTCCTGTGTCCGCCATACAGAAATCTTGCCTTATTTGTGTTTTCTTTTTAGATTGTGGCCAGGGACCTTTACACGAGTTGACGTAACTAAATTGCAATTGAACGATAGGTGTAAAGGTGTTTATGTTGCATTCGTGTTAACACGATCTCGTTTATTGGTTTACCGTCATTTGGGTTTCAGATGTTATATCTTTAGGTGTCTACTGATATTTTTCACATACACAGTTGACTAGTCTAATTGGGTAGTTATGAGTCCTTGTGGTGTTTTATGTTTACCCTTGGCTTCATCTGGCTTAGGATGGGGTCAAGCGGTGTGCTTCTGTGACCGTGACGATGAACCGTTTGGTTCCTTTACACGTGCAGAATTACTTGAGCTGAGTAACTTGCAGTTTCCCGTGAAGTGTTCATAATGAAACTAGTGACGACGGCAGTGCGATATGATACTGGCCGCCTGTTGTTGGATGTGCTGGTGGATGGCTTTCCGCAGGGGGTCACTGCTATGTGTTGCAAAGTTTTGACCTATGGAATTATAATGTACCTGGCATGCATAATACGTGACAGTGACGTTTTCTTGAAGTGTTAGCAAGAAGTGCGAATTCAGGGACAAGTACGGAAGCATTTTATTTCATTTCCTTCTGTGGCATTTGAAATGGAGAACGCAATATGATTTCGTTACTCGCATATTCTAGTTTTAACGGTTGTCTGTTGAGCTACGTACTGGTACAGTACGTGATACGTATGAAACTCTTGAGCTACGTGCTGGTACAGTGCGTGATACGTATGAAGCTCTTGAGCTACGTGCTGGTACAGCGCGTGATACGTATGAAGCTCTTGAGCTACGTACTAGTACAGTAAGTGATACGTATGAAGCTCTTGAGCTACGTACTAGTACAGTACGTGATACGTATGAAGCTCTTGAGCTGCGTACTGGTACAGTACGTGATACGTATGAAGCTCTTGAGCTACGTACTAGTACAGTAAGTGATACGTATGAAGCTCTTGAGCTACGTACTGGTACAGCACGTGATACGTATGAAGCTCTTGAGCTACGTGCTGGTACATTACGTGATACGTATGAAGCTCTTGAACTACGTACTGGTACAGTACGTGATACGTATGAAGCTCTTGATCTACGTACTGGTACAGCACGTGATACGTATGAAGCGCTTGAGCTACGTACTAGTACAGTACGTGATACTTATGAAGCTCTTGAGCCACGTACTGGTACAGTACGTGATACGTATGAAGCTCTTGAGCTACGTACTGGTACAGTACGTGATACGTATGAAGCTCTTGAGCTGCGTACTGGTACAGTACGTGATACGTATGAAGCTCCTGAGCTACGTACTTGTACAGTACGTGATACGTATGAAGCTCTTGAGCTACGTACTGGTACAGTACATGATACGTATGAAGCTCCTGAGCTACGTACTGGTACAGTACGTGATACGTATGACGCTCTTGAGCTGCGTACTGGTACAGTGCGTGATACGTATGAAGCTCCGGTTTCGATTCTAGTTTTGACAGCACTGACAATCGCCGAATTTTGTCGTTTTCCTCTTTCGCTCCAAAAGAGAATTTTGAAATGTGTGCAAACCGCTTTGTGCACAGTAGACAGCTTTCGTGTTCTCCTAGTACATATCAGTCTTCCGTTGTGCTCGTCCCTGAATGACTTCTGTAGTTCAACAAACAAGCAGCAGTCTGATTTATTTCATCTCGTGCGGAATGTAATTGAATCAGGCTAAGTATATTTCCTACCGTCTCGCTTCCAGTGACATTTACTCTTCTTATGTCATACTGGTCGGTTCGTGGAGTGACTTCATTGTAAGTTATAATATATAGGCCTATCTACTTGCACGTTTCTCCTCGTGGTATTAATTTGACCATGATCCGTTGAGTACTTTACCAGTCCCACACTGGAGTCACACTTCTGTGATGAGTTACATGAGCTGAGACGGATTGTGGAAACAAGTGCGTGTAAATAAGAATCAATTTCGGACGTCGAGTTGTAGAACGGGAAAGAGAGTGTTATAGTTTAGGAGTAGGATCCATTCCCGGACCAGATGTTCCCTATGAACAGTAAATAATTGTCTACTGGAGTGTGATTCCTTGTAGTTTGGTAGAAATTTGTTGACCTGAGTCGATCTTCAGGGTAAGTTACTTTTTTTTCACTAGCTCCCAGACTACACGGCGTCACACACAAAAGGACATTCTTCAATGTCATCTCCATGAGAACCACAGTTCCCACATTATGAATTATTTGTAATGTAAGTTGTCTTCTGTCTCTGAAAAAAAAGTCTGCCTTTCTGAAGCACAGTGCTTGCAAAACGTAACCTGATAGACCTTTTAGGGTGGTTACGTGTGAAAGAGGTTTCCATCTGTCTGCGAACTAAGCGTGAAATTTGGCTGCATATAATGTCCCGAATTTGTGCTGGCAACAGTATGTGTATTAATATAATATCCTGCGTTTTTTCCTGGCAGTGATATTCTTTTAAAGGCGCGTTTGCATGGTCGCGAAAAGCGCCTTTTAGCTTCGTTATGTCTTTCCGTCCGCCTGTAGTTATCAGGGCGGCTCCCACTGGACGTGTTTCCGTGAAATTTGATATTGGAGAGTTGTGTGAAGATCTTTCGAGAAGATACACGTATAGTTCAAATTGGGCGAAAACACTGGGCACCTTACATTAAGACTTAAGTTTGTTTGTTTGTTTGTTTGTTTTCCGCCGGTGACATTCATTACATCGTCACAAAAGAGCTTTTGTCGAGTGAAGTAGTGTGAAGCTGTTAGGATAGCCGAGGAAGTATAAACACTAAGCGAACGCGCAACATTGTTACGTTGTACGTACGTTACATATCCTGTAATGTTCAGGGTTTTTGCTTGGCAGTAATGTTTATACTTTTTTAAGCGTAGAGTGAAAGTCAGTAATACTGCGGCCTAGTGAAATATACATTTAACTTTTGGTTTGGTAGTTTGATGGTACATTGGAAGTGAGCATTTGAAACTATGTAAGGTGATATTTTATAAACGGAACTTCCAAATTGCCGATATACCAAACGTATTTTTTATATTTTAACAATTACAGACATTACGGTGGGAATCTTGTATGTTATGTCTGGGAAATGTAGAGAAATTTGAAATAGTTGGTCGACTTAGCTTCTAACAGAAGTGAGTACGAGGAGCATTTCCTGGAGGTAAAGGCGGCCGGTGCGTAAGGCCGAAATCCTTACCACCATCCTGTGCCGTTGTCATGAAATCTGGGAACCTTAACTTCCTGGAACCCTCGGGGCCACTCCAGGCATGTAACGCGACTGCTTTAACTATACCTTTTACTTAGCGGAAATTATGCACAGATGAGGATTAATGAAGCGTATTATTATTATTTCATTGCTGGGGTAACTTCGCCATTTAGATTGAGACATTTGTATAAAACGTAGCTTATGATAAACACTTTGCGAAATTCAACCCCCACCCCCGGCCGACGATAGCGTGGAAATACGTTTCAAATGTAAAATCGTAAGTCACTGTTCACACTATGAGTCAGGCATGTTTAAAATTGCAACCACTATATTTTGCATGAAGGTGACCACGACATTATAGCAAAAATTACGTCTTATTCGAACATAAGGTGTGTGTGCGTAGACCTGACATTCACGTGGCAGTGGTTATGTTTTGTGCAGTACGTAGTCACAGAAATTGCTGAGGACCCTGCTGACCTTCATCTGGTATCTGAAGGATATGAGAGTCCTGGATGTAATGGTACCGGTACTGCTCCAGTTGTGTCGCTCCGCGCTGCTGCCGTTTTGACAAAAAGTATTCTGTTCTGGCTTTATACAGGATGTACCGGGCGGAATCAGCCATACTTCGGAAGAACGTTCCTTAGGGTATTTTATGTTTACACGATAAACCAACAAATGCACATTTATAAATATGTTCCATCACATATTATTATTATTATTATTATTATTATTATTATTATTATTCAACAATGTTGTTGGTCACTCCTGTGGCCATAATCAAGGTGTCTTATAACAAGAATACAGTCAGTTGTAGGAGAATGTATGAAAAAAACCACTTGATGTTACACTTGATTTTTTGTAGCGCTCCTTATGGCATAAAATATAAAATTATCTTGTTAAAATACAGTAAATTTGGGTGTGTTTATGTTGTTTTTGGATAGCATAGGTATTGGTATTATCCTATTTTTATTACAGGGTGTGAATCAACTATACACATCTATTAAACAACATCAACGCGCCCTTTTTAACTGTATTTTAACGATAACATAACTTGATATTTTATGACCATAAGGAACCCTATAGAAAATCATATGTAACATAAACTGGTTTTGTCATACATTTGTGTACAATTATTCGTATACTGATTGTATTCTTGTTATAAGATAATCACAGTAGTGACCGAAACATTTTTGTGAAGAATAATATGTGACTGAACATATTTATAAATGTGCATTTGTTGGTTAATCGTGTACATATAAAATATTTAACGCATGGATACGAAACACACAAAGCCCGTTAGGGTAAGTTACATAGATAAATCAAACACACCTCTCCCCTGTAGTTGAACTGTTAGGGAGATATGCCGCCCGAGAAATGTGGTCTTCCTGTTCCCCGTACTGCACCTTTTAACGTGACTTTATCGCGTTATCCGAACCGTTCTTTAGCCGATAGCCAAGCCATAGGCAGGCCATTTCATGTCATATAACGTACACGGAAACCGAAGAAATTTTTTAATGAAACTAGTAGGAGTTTTTCTGGTTTAATTGATGTCTTCGTGTCACTCTTGTGTTAATTAGACGTTAAATACAGGCGTTAAACTTATAGAAACCACAAAATCCTAGTTTTAAAACTTAAAGACTTATCTCGCCATTATGTCCGTAAGCATTCAGCTTTCTGATATAGGTATGTTTGGTTATATCGATATTGTTGAAACTAAGGAATGTTCTCCCAAAGTATGACGGATTCCTTTTGGTACGCCCGGTATGTGGCGTCCATCTGTGATACTGCTTGTCTCAAGATGTGCTAAATACTGTGTTCATTCAAGGTCATTGTTTCTAATGATCAAGGTATTGGTATTTATTGACACAGACCTAACAATGGCTTCGAAGTGACAGCTGTTGACAAACTACAGAAGAGTTAATTTGTTCAGAAACCACTGTCTGCACACTCAACACACATTCTGTGTGGCTGCTTTGAAAGCTTCCCGAGGCGTGACAGACGACATTGAATTGATTGAATTAATTTAGTACAGGAGCCTTTGATTTGTATGAGTGTAAACGGAAATCAACGCGTCACATTTTACACTGAACGAATCTTGATTAAATTATACTTGTCGGTTAGCTGTAGCAACAATTTCGAATTATACATGGTCATAGGAATTCAAAACAGATCGCGGGGTTCATACCGATGGCATTGTCGCTGCTAGTTAAGGGTGGCTCCTGTGTCGTAAAATTTCCTGTTAATATGCTTCATGTGCCAGTAAGAACTGTCTTCTCTTGTATTGCATGGTGTTGGTGTTTGGCCTACGTAAATTGCAATCTGACAGGCTCTCGTAGTTCGTGACATCCTTTCGCTTGTGTTTTTAGCATTATCTTGTTATATATATATATATATATATATATATATATATATATATATATAGAGAGAGAGAGAGAGAGAGAGAGAGAGAGAGAGAGACCGTGTCACTGTTGCTTGAACTGCTGTAAAATGTGTTGCTGCTGAATTACAGCTGTTACACATTTTGATAGGACGAAGTGCGAAGGAGGCTTTCTGTAGTGTTTATGCCAGTTTTTTTATGCTATCCACCTACAGCCACATTCATTCTAAACTCTCTCAGCAGCTTTGCTGTGTTTGTTGCGTTAAAGACTCAATCGAATTTCTTTTTCTTCAACTTCTTCCTCTTCTGACATCACAACCCTACAGGGGTTTTGGTCTTCTGCATCACATCATTCCAGGCTTTTGTATCTTTGACGAAATGGCTCCATTTTCTCAGTTTTAGCTTCTTTAAATCACGTATTATTTAATCTCTCCGTATATTCTGTGGTCGTCATTGCTGTTTCATTTCTTTTGGCGTTTGCATTGGTCTTCCTCGAAATCTGCCCAGGTTCAATGCTGTAGAGTTCATAGCACTTCTATTTTTACGAGAATAGGTTCCTAGCCTAACGTTCAACTCCCGAAACTGTGGAGGATAGGATTTTCTGTCAGGGTTTTCTCCCTTAGTCGAATGTACCTGTTTTAAGGTGCCGGAAAAGCGCCTTTCGCCCTTTCCCGTTTGCTGCTGTTCTTTACAGCATTGCCCAGGGACTATCACGAGGAGGTGGGAGGAGGAGTCGCTGGCAAGGCTGATTCTTATATGACATTTCTCTGGTTTTAGTGAGAATTTTGATACTAGTCGAATACAGGCCTATTTTTAGTTCAGTGTTGCATTTTGGTGTGGTTATTGTGATAATCGAGGGTTTCGCAGCAGTGCAATTTCGTCTTTGGGTTGTGACTCTTTATACAGAGTGAACCAGAAGCCGCCGTGTCTCTACTACAAACTACGAAACCGCGTCATGCTTGGTGTTGTGGCCTACGTGACTTGTTACACGTACAGTGACTTACCCTACCTCCTCCCACAAGCGGTGGCATTAAATTGTTTCTTTGAATGCGAGAGTGTCTGGTTGCGAACAAGAATCTACATGTAGATGCACCGTGACTTACAGTTCACTTTTCAGTTTCGTAGATGGTTCTGTGTTTCGGAAGAACCTTGGAGGTGGAGGCAGTATGTTACTCTGAAACGAACGAATTTCCTACCAGATTTCACGACGTCATAACCCATGAAACCGCGCATTACCGTTATTTTACATTGAAACTGGTTGCGTTTAGTCAGATCACGAGCGCTGGTATGAATAAAGTGCAGTAAGGGAAAGTTCTTATGCTTTATTAAGCACTATGCCGTGAAGATAGATGAAGGAACGGGGGCTTCACGTCTCGACAGCTTTACTTCCGGTGAAAGATCTCCCGTCCGCATTGATCGAGAAGTTGGGTGGACTACAAAGACTGGCTGGACGTTTGGAAAAGACAAAAAACTTGCCCATGCCCATGAGCCAAACCTCGGTTCATCGGCTAGCCATCCATTAGCCAAGTCATTATACTGACTGAACTGTTACGTAACGATCGATACTTTACATTTACTAAAGAACCAGGAGCCAAAAAATTATTTTATTTATAGGCAACTAGTAGGTAGATTCGAAAGGGACTTGATGAACGTAGTTGCCTGTTGTGTAGATTTGTGGGAAAGTAGATTGTACGGTTATGGGTGGCCTACCGTGGATTATTTCCACACGAAGCTTCGCGAAATTCGGGCAGCTAGTGTACAAGTTGCAGGGAGGGACACACGACATACATTATAGTAATCGTGTGAGTCTACATTCTCGCCTTACGTAAGGAAAGTGAGCCAAACAGAAACTTAACTTTCCCAGTGCAGCGATCCTGTTATTTTCGTATTCTTTTGTAACAACTCTGTACCTTACGTAGGATGTTGATCATATGATAGTCTTTATGGTTTCTGTACCTAGTGGTGGTAAGTCTTACAATGTTTTGGTGGAACGTTGAACCACTACACGATAAAAAGAGACCCATAAGAAGACCGTATTTGAAGTCTCCGCATGTGTTTAGTTTCCTGTAACTAACTGTTACTGTAATTCCAAAACGCATACTCGGATGTCTTGAAGTAATGCTGCGGTCGTGCCTGTAAAGCCATGCATTTTAGAGGCGTATGCTGTTTGTGGAAGTTCTGTTCTCTGTACCAAGTGCATGAAGTTGCCGTGTAATGGGGCAGTGGTGTTCGTCCTTCCGTCTTCACACTGTACGGTATTGGATTAAAATGGAGGTGGACACTAAAACTGGCGGCCGTACCTTGCGTGAAGAATAAACTGTACTTTTTATCATTTTACTGAGAAACGGCCCCCATCGTAGGAACGCATTTTGTACTTGATGTAGAATCTAGGGCCTGTTTATATTACAGCTGCTATCGCAACACATTCTTCGATGCTGTGCATGTTGAACGAAAAACAAACCAAAAAATCGTGTGTGGCCGTGTGCATATGGCTGTGTATTGAGATGTTTCCTGGCAGTACGTTTTTGCTGCAGTAGTGAATGTGAAGGAAGCCCCCTGCTGATGACTCTTCAACTCTGGAGCAGGTTACCTCTGGGATGCGGTCTAGTGGCGACAGCCTTTCGTGATCATAGTGATGAATAGGTGTTTCATAACAGCAGGGAATTAACTTATTTGACGAATAAGTACCAGTTGTTCATCACATACATTGCACTACTCAACAAGCAAATTTTATGTATTTATTTATTACCATTCCCCTAATACACAGTCCGTTCTATGCGGCGTGTAGTTTAACAAAGAATAAACGTTGTCTCTTCGAGAGAGACTGGCCTTAAAGATAGATTGTAAGTAGACAAAACCCCAAGGTTGTGTGTGTGTGTGTGTGTGTGTGTAATTATGTGGTGACTAATGAGGTCAGTAATCAACGTATTTGTGCCGCCTCTACTTTCGCCCGAAGAGAGTGAGTCCCAGACTGTTGTTACCGTTCTGATTAGTAAGTTCGTTGGATCAAGGTGGGTACACACTTGTAACGTTACAGCGTACCGTAACGCCGTATCGTTGCAAGTGACTGACACAATACGGAGTTACGCGCTGAACTTTCATCCCGTGCCTCATGGCGTTAACAGTATCCTGCGAGCGTTACACCACGGGGTTCCCAGTTTGTTACGGGAGCCGGAGCAATGTCTTTGCAGCTAGCAGCGGCTTCGTACATTGATATACATTACGCTTTAAAGAAAAAGAGAAAAAGACCGGCGGTGTTGACTTGTCGCGCACGTCCAGAACTGCTCGGGCAGTAAACGTATCATCCCTTTGATGCAAAGGTCAAATACCGACAGCACACAGAACAAGCTCGTAACGTTAGCACTTAACCAACTTTTGATGTTACGCGGTCACGAGTCCCGTCCACATTGCGGCGTTGTGCGGTAACGTTAGAAGTGTGTACCCACCTTTTTAAAAGATAGCAGTAGCATCCTTGCAAAGCCTTCATCGCAAAAGCTGAATGAATTATACAGTGACGTAATTCGGTTTTAATGACGTGTCTGTGGATGGCCGAAGTTGGCCTGTTAATAGGTTAAAGGTTTAGGCCGCAACAGTGTTTCAAGATCACGACAGTGGCCTTGAATGTGTAACGTAATCCGATATTAACTTCTCACACCTGTTACTAGTAGTCACCTAATAACTGATCAGCACCTGTTATTTTGGTTACAATTAATGGCCGTTATACATATTCGAGGCAATGTGGAGTTTAGTGCAGTGCATTTATGTTATTTTTCATTTCCGACGAAATGCGGAGCTGACTGGAAACTAAAGGGGCTTGCCTGTGCTGTAACAGTCTTTAAACCCTACCAGCAGCGTGAAGCCCAAACATTCCATCTTTCTGGATGCCATGCACTTATCTGGCGATCTATTCTTTGCAGTTAGTAGTGTTAAGTTAATAGAATGTACTGACTAAATGACTGGATTGAATCGCAGTATGATGTGGTAATGCTCTTTAGACATGACTGGTAGTAATTCGGCGTGTGTTTACCTTAAATTTTTCTGACGTTTGTTACAAACCGTATTCATATGACAAGGGATGCTTAACTTTTTTTTTAATAACATAGTCAATTTAAGACATCCCATCCGCATATTATTGAGTGTTGAAACCAATTCTAAATCCTACGAAAACTTTCGTTTTTGGTGCTTGGTTGTAGGCAACGCGTATTGTTGATTGGCTTGCGGGAAGGCTTGTCGCGCAAGCTCCGTTAACGAGATCGTGTTGAGAAAGTTGAAGTTTGCCTGCCTCCTGTAACTAATTTTTCATCGTTCGGAGGTGTATTACTATCTCTCGGTTATAATTTGTAGCGTCATGTCATAGTACAGGCACACATATTTATGGGCTATCAACTGCGATTACTTGAATTTACTTAACATAAGAATGTGTTTTATAACATAGACCAGTTAACATAATGTAATATGTCACGGAAATTCACGTTAATTGGCAGACGTTTGGGTTGTATCTTACGTTTTAGTAAACACCATTGTTAAAGCTTTAACTGCACATCACCTCCAAGTTTCTAAACAGTAAGGATCACAGCTTGGGACGTGTTTTAGGTAAATATTTAACTTTCCTCTGAGGCTCTTCGTTTCTTTGTAAGTAAAATATACTGTATGATTGATATGTTGTCAGATAATAACCTCAGCTGCCCTACCCGTCATCAAAATGCGTATCAGGCGTACGTTATCGCTTGACCTGCAATGGAGGTCACCTTGATATAAACGTGTTTCAGAATCCGTTTTTCATCTTTA
>Ga0209755_10008995_pt1 | contig 10593 bp, 10 predicted proteins | sample TergutCo191P1_FD_187301 | JGI IMG/M metagenome (GOLD analysis project Ga0209755, IMG submission 187301) | Cornitermes sp. P1 segment gut microbial communities from Petit-Saut dam, French Guiana - Co191P1 (SPAdes) (version 2) | ecosystem: Host-associated > Arthropoda: Insects > Digestive system... | reverse complement strand
CATTTTTTGTTTGCGCATTCGGTGGCGTTGCGGCAGGGGGCGGCGGCGGTGATGGACTTCTCCCAGCAATTGGTGCAGGTGGCGGGGATGATATTAGTCCTTGCCGTTGCGCAGGTTTACCTGCCCAAACTAAGCGCCCTGTGGGCGAAAAACGACCACCAAGGTTATAACGACGCCCTGCGCGGAGCGTTCACCTATGTAATATTCCTTGTCCTGCCCGCCGCCGCCGGGATATTTCTGCTGCGCGCTGAAATAATGACGCTGCTGGGCATACACGCCGGCGCTGACCTGGTGGGCCTATACGCCATCGGTATCGCCTTCGTGGCGCTGCGCGAGATAGCCGACCGCGGCTTCTACGCCCGCCAAGAAGCCCGCACCCCCGCTGCCTTCGGCGTACTAATGATGGCCATAAACATAACCGCCGTGCTATTGCTAGTACCCCGCCTGGGCATTCAAGGCATACCCATAGCCTACGGCCTAGCCGCCTTCATCAGCGCCGGCGGATTATTAATTTTTCTACAACAAAAAACGCGCTTCATAACCAGCGCGTTCCTCTATGACCTGGGAAAAATCCTACTAGCCGCCGCCTTCATGGCCGCCGTAGCCTGGGCAGCCCAGGTGTTGTTCCGCGAATCCCTAAACTGGGAAAACCCCCTAGCCGCAGCAGCCTTCCCCGCCACGCTAGGTGCGGCGTCCTATTTATCGGTGGCACGGATGCTGAAAATTAATGTGGGCGTGCGTTAAGGTCAAAAGATGAAAACCGTGGGGCATCCGCCCCACACCCCGCAAGGGGGGACAAGCCCCCCTTGACCCCCGCTTTGCTTCGCATGGCTTGACGGATATAACTGTCAGACCGCGCAACGCGCGATTAGGGGTCAAGGGGAGCTTGCCTCCCCTTGCGGGGTGTGGGGCAGCGCCCCACGGTTTTCCTCTTTTGACCTACCGCACCATACTCCCAATAATCGCAAGTATCTCATCGTGGGTGAAATAGTACACGAATTCGCCGCCGAACAGGAATTCGCCCAGTAGGCGGGTGGGAGGTATTAGGCGGTATAGTAGTCCGTCGTTTTCCCAGATGAACTGGGTGGCGTGGGTGAAGCCCGTTACCTTGTAAACGGGGGTGGTGGTGGCGTAGAACCGCTGCACCGCGCCGCCGGGGATGTAGTGTACGATGGGCGCAGTGTCGGTATCGCGCAGGGGCTCGATGGTGATGAGCAGCGCCTCATGCCGCCAACGGTCGGGGCTAAGGAATAGGATATGCACCCAATTTTGCGGGGTGATGTGGAATAAAGGTTCAGAGAAATGATGCAGATGCACGGTGGGCAAGCGGAAGGGCGCACCCAAGACGGCGATAACCTCTTCTGCGGTGTGGATGTAGCCCAGTCGTTGGTTGTATTCGGACAGGGTCAATATTTCAACGTCAGTGAACCGTTCGTATTGCATGACGGCGCGGATGCTGCCAATTTCCTCGCCGAGGTAATTGAACAGGTCATGCCCGCGGGTGTCAACCCGAAACGAATCGGAATAGATACGCCGCTCTTGATGGTAAAAATACGAGGGCCGCGATATTAAATCGTAGGGGAACGGGCTGCCATCAGCCGTGAATAACTGCCCTGCCAGCATCGCGTTAATTTCCGCCGTCCAGTCGGGCGGGAAGGTGCGCACATGGTCGTAGAAGAAAATAAACCGATACAGCGGCCGCACGTTGGGGCTTTGGAACACGGGCACGGTACTGCGCACCGAAACTGCCATGTCCCAATAGTCGGGGTCGTCGTAGGGAACGAAAATTAATTCTACCATGCCGCCGGGGTCGAAACGGTCTAATACGAAGGGCGCAACGGCATACACCACCCCCGCAAAGGCAAGGGATAATGCCAAAAATACCGCTGCCAAAGACAAACGCCGCACGCGGGGGCGTTCAGGGGCGGCTTGCCGGTGCGCGCGGGCGCGGACTTGTGCCGGGTCGGGCATGTCCTCGCGCGCTAATTGGGTTACAAATTCTTGTCCTTTCATGGTTAGTCCTCCTTCATGAGACTTCGCAAATCTTTTAGGGTGCGGTATAACTTATTTTTCACCGTGGATTCGGAGAGGGATAATACTTGGGCAATTTCGGTCAAGGGCAGCCCCACGTCATACATAAGGTAGAAGATTTTTTGCACCACTTGTGGTTTGGCGCGCAGCAGCTGCTTGGCGTTTTCGTACAGAAGCCGGCTGATGACCCATTCTTCGGTCAGGAATGCGTCGGCCTCGGCGTCTGTCCAATCGGGCGATTCATCGTCATCGGGCGGCTTGGAAAATGCCATGAATTGGCGCACGCGCGCTATCAAGGAATAATGCTTGAATATTTTTTGCCGCGCCAAGCGCATCACCAAAGCGCGCTCGTTGGCAATGTAATTTGTGCCGCGCCGTTGCAACAGGCGGTACAGCTCTAAGTACGTTTCTTGGAAAATGTCGCCTACATCGGTTATGCGCCCGCATTTGGCGGTAATAAACGCCAATACCCCTTGGCGGGTGGCGTCGTAAATTTCGTCAAACCGCTGTGGGATGGTCATAAAAAACCACCTCCCCTGTACGCTATACTACTATAGCGGGGAAGTGGCCGGGAAAAGTTTCATAAAATTTTTTGTGATTGGGAATTATTTACTCATGCATCCACACCCGCATACCGCCGGGGGCGCGGTTGGCCCACGCGTAGTAGGGGATAGCGCGCAGGGCGGCGGGGGCAACTTGGGGCGGCGCGGTGGAATACAGCGCATCGCCGGAGCTGCGGCGCTGCCCGGCGGCGTGCAGTGTTACGATGCCGCCGATACCGGGCATGTTCTCGTGTTGGGCAGTAATTTCCGCGTTGCGGGGCAGTTGCAACGCCGCCAAGTCTGCGCCATTGTCGCATTCTTCAAAGCAGTAAACCAGCGGGCCGCGCATCAGCGCCACACAGCCGGCATTGGCGCGGACTTTGGTATGGGCGTACACGCGACGCGGGGTCATGTTTAGGGTCAGGGTAAGGGTATCGCCCGTTTGCCATGGGCGTGTCAGGTAGGCGTAGCCGTTGCGGATGTCGGCGTTGGCGGGATGGCCGTTCAGGTGCAGGGCTGCGTCGGCACTCCATGCCGGGAGGCGGATGGCAAGGGTAAAGGGATTCTCCTTGATGGCGGGCGTGAGGGTGTAGGTAATCTCGCCATCCCAGGGGTAATTGGTGCGGCAGTCGATTTGTACGCCGCCGCCAACTTGGAAATGGGCTGTGCCGCCCATGTACAGGTGGGCAAAAATCGTATCGTCTTTTTCGCCCCAGGCGTAGTGCCCCAGCGAGGTCATGAGGCGCGCCACATTAGGCGGGCAGCACGCGCAGCCGAACCATTCCGGCCGGGTGGGTAGGGCGTGCTTGTGCCCGTGCTGCACCCCGGACACGCCGGGCACAGATTCTAATGGATTGACATAGAAGAATTTTTTGCCGTCCAATTGCATCCCGCTTAAAATGCCGTTAAATAGTTGTAATTCCATGATGTCGGCGTATTCGCCCAAGGGTTCGATGCCCAGCATCTGCTTGGCGAAGAAAACCATGGCAATGGAGGCGCAGGTTTCGGCGTATACCGTATCGTTGGGCAGGTCGTAATCGGTGGTGAAGGATTCTTGATGGTAGGTAGCGCCGATGCCGCCGGTGATATACATTTGCCGGTGGACGATATTGTGCCACAGGGTTTTGCACGCGTGCAGCAGGCCGTCGTCATTGCCTTCGGCGGCCAGGGCGGCCATGGCGGTGTACATATAAACCGCGCGCACGCTGTGGCCGACGGCGGTAGTCTGCCGGCGCACGGGCAGGTGGTTTTGGGCGTACAGGGTATCCTCAGGGTTGGGGTTCCAGTGGTACCAATCGCGCCGCGCCAGCTCTTCTTTAAAATAGCTGGGCTGCTTGCCCCGTTCATCGATGAAATATTGGGCGGTTTGCAGATATTGTTTCTCGCCCGTAACCTTGTACAAGCGGTACAGCGCCAGCTCGATTTCTTGATGGCCGGGGATGCCGCGGATTTTACCTGCGCCTGCGCCGAACCGGGCGCAGATATGGTCGGCGTATTTGCGCAGCGTATTCAGTAGCGCGTCCTTGCCCGTGGCTTCGTAGTACGCCACGGCGGCTTCTATCAGATGGCCGGCGCAGTACAACTCATGGCATTCCAATAGATTTTGCCATTTGTGCTGGGGTTCTTTTATAATGAAGTAGGTGTTAAGATAGCCGTCCGCCTGCTGCGCGCGCCCGATAATATCAATAACCGCATCGGCCTTCGCCGCCAGCGCCTCGTTCGGTTCAATTTCCAGCGCATACGCCACCGCCTCCAGCCACTTAGCCACGTCGCTATCCTGAAAACACATACCGTAAAACTCGCCCGCAGCCTCGCCCGCCGCGATGCGGAAATTCTGCACCGCGTGGCTCTTCTCCGCGCCCGGCACATTATCCTCCAAGATGTCATACTGGTACGGCAGCACCGTATCCATCATCAGCCGCTGAACGGGCGTCCAAAATGGGTCGTTGATTTTCATATGAATTATCCTTTCGTGTATAAAAAATCAAAAGAGTAAAACCGTGGGGGCACTGCCCCCACACCCCCGCAAGGGCCACGGGCCCTTGACCCGTTTTTGCTTCGCATGGCTTGACGGATATAACTGTCAGACCGCGCACCGCGCGCAAAAGGGGTCAAGGGGGGCTTGTCCCCCTTGCGGGGTGTGGGGCGGATGCCCCACGGTTTTATCTTTTAGGAGCGTTTATGGATATATTTGAATCAAACCGCACACAAAAAACCGTACCCCTGGCGGCGCGTATGCGGCCGGGCTCGCTGGATGACTGGGTGGGGCAGGCGCATATCGTGGGAAAAAATACGCTGCTGTACCGGGCCATTAAGGCGGACAGGATTTCTTCGTTGGTGCTGTATGGGCCGCCGGGCACGGGCAAGACCACGCTGGCGCAGATTATTGCGGGCGCTACGCGCAGTGTCTTTTCGCAGATGAACGCTACTACGGCGGGCAAGGCGGATATTGTGCGTGCCATTGCGGACGCGCAGACAGCGCAGGAATTGTATGCCAAACGCACTATTTTATTTATTGATGAGATTCATCGGTTCAATAAAGCGCAGCAGGACGCGCTGCTACCCTATGTGGAGGACGGCACGATTATACTCATTGGCGCGACTACTGAAAACCCTTATTTCGAGGTGAATAAGGCACTGGTTTCGCGGTCAATGATTTTTGAATTATTTGCGCTGGCGCAGGCGGATATTTTAACGCTGCTGCGGCGAGCGCTGGCGGACGCGGAAAAGGGCTTGGGGCAAATGCCCATCGACGCCGACGATGATGCACTGGCGTTTCTGGCCGACCGTGCCAATGGCGACGCCCGCGCGGCGTTGAATGCGCTGGAGCTGGCGGCATTAACCACCGAACCCGGCGCAGGCGAACGCATTCACCTGACCTTGGAAGTAGCCGCCGCTTGTATTCAAAAACGTTCGCTCTTTTTTGATAAGAACGGGACAAACCATTATGACACCATTTCCGCCTTCATAAAGAGTATGCGCGGCAGCGACCCGGACGCGGCGCTGTACTATTTGGCACGGATGTTATACGCGGGCGAGGACCCGAAATTCATTGCGCGCCGCATCGTTATTTGTGCCGCCGAGGATGTGGGCAACGCCGACCCCCACGCGCTGCTGGTGGCACAAGCCGCCGCCGATGCGGTCAATTTCATCGGGATGCCCGAGGGGCGCATTTTGCTGTCCCAAGCGGTGCTATATATTGCCTGCGCGCCTAAATCCAACGCCGCCTATGTGGCAATCGACGCCGCCTTGGCCGATGTGCAGGCGGTGCAAATCAAGGCCATTCCCCCGCACCTGCGCGACGGCGGCAAAAATTATCAATACGCACACGATTTTCCCGGCCATTACGTGCGCCAGCAGTACCTGCCGGACGAGGTGAAAGACCGGCGCTACTATCACCCGACGGAAAACGGGGTAGAGAAAAAAATCAAAGAAACACTGGCACGGCTGCGGGGTCGGTAACGGAAGTTTTTGACCTTTTGTTGCCATTGTGTTGCCATTATGTTATTTTCCCAACATAAAATTAGTGGGAGGGTTATCAATGCCAATCGGACTAGCACCGTACAGTATTAGGCACCATGTTTTTGACCGCGAAAGCGCGGAGGCAGCGTACCGCAAGCTGGCCGGGATGGGTTTTAATGGGCTGGAAAATGGGATTGGAAGAATGCCGTTGGCAGACGAGAAAAAGCTGCTGGCGGAGCTGGGGATGACAATTTGTGATGTCTGGGGCGACCCCAACGACCCCGAAGGCGCAATGAAACGCGCAGACGAACGCGGCGTCAAGATTATCTGCGTGGGCACAATGCCCGGCGATATGATGCGCTCGGAAGAGGGCTTCCACGCGTATGCGCGCTGGCTAAACGAGAAGGCGCAGCCCTTCAAAGCCGCGGGCTACCGGCTGTCCTATCACAACCACGCACAAGAATTTAGAAATTTTGCGCAGCTAAATGGCAAAACCGGCTATGAAATTTTGCTGGAAGAAACGGATGCAGACGGCGTAATCTTCTGCCTGGATACGTTTTGGGTAAGCGCCGCGGGGGCTGACCCGGCGTACTGGCTGCGTAAGATTAAAGGGCGCGTGTCGCCGGTGGTACATTTTAAGGAATATGCCATTGACGACCGAAGCTATGACTGCGGCATTGGCAGCATTCCGCTGCGTTTTGCCGAGGTAGGGCAGGGCAATATCAACTGGCACGCCGTGGTAGACGCCTGCCGCGAAGTGGGCATTGAATGGTACTGCATCGAGCAGGACTTCGCCCGGGGCGATGCCTTTGACAGCCTGAAAACCAGCATCGACTTTATGCGAAATGAGTTGAAAATCGTATGACGCCGGTAAAAGTAGGCCTCATCGGCAGCGGCAGCATCAGTTATATCTACTTGAATACATTGAAGCACGGCGGCTTTTCGATTATTGACTTGGTGGGCTGTTCCGATTTGGTGCGCGAGAAGGCCGAAGCCCGGGCGAAACTCTTTGATATACGCCCCATGACCAACGAAGAGATTTTAACCGACCCGGATATCGAAATTGTGCTAAACACCACCAACAACGCCGCCCACCACGAAGTTTCGCGCCAAATTCTGGAAGCCGGCAAGCATGTGTACAGCGAAAAAGCCATGGATGTCAACTTCGCCGAGGGGAAGAAATTATACGACCTGGCGCAGGCGAAAAAATTAATGCTGGGCGCTGCCCCGGATTGCTACCTGGGCGCGGCGTACCAAACCGCCCGCAAGCTGGTAGACGAAGGGTGGATTGGTACGCCGTTGTTCGCCAATGCATTCTGCTACCGGGGCTACGGGATGCACGAGCGCAGCTGGGAGTCCGACAATCCCACCTTCGGCATGTCGGGCACGAGCATCCACTATGATATGTCGGGCTACTATTATAATGTACTGATTAGTCTGCTGGGCGCGGTAAAGCGGGTCAGCGGTTTTTCGCGTCATTTTTCCCGCCCCTACACCAACCCGCGGCATGAAAATTACAAACAGCCCGTGCGGGAATTGGGCGGGTCGTCCCTTTCCATGGGCTTGTTGGAATTTCATAACGGCACGTATGCCAATGTCACCATGACGGCCGAAGGCGTGGGCGCAGAAATACCCCGGGTGGAGATTTTCGGTACGGCGGGTGTGTTGTACTTGCCCGACCCGAATTGCTTCGGCAGTGACCATAATGCGGTGTATCTGTCCAAACCCGGCTCGCCGGAGAAGCTGCGCATTCCCTTCACCCACGGCTTTACCGATACGGACAATACAGTACCCACGCGCTCGGGCAACTATGAGCCCTGCTTCAACTCGCACCGGGGCGTAGCCGTGGTAGATATGGCATGGGCACTGCGCCGCGGGCGGCCGCACCGCAGTAGCGCCGAGCTGGCACTGCACGCGGTGGAAATTGCCGACGCTATTGACCGCAGCAGCCAAACGAATGAGACGATTCAACTGACCACGAAACCCGAACGCCCCGCGCCGTTGGCGGGCGGGCTGTGGGGTAACTCGGCCGAAGCGAGTATTGATAACTTGTAGCACGAAGGGAGGTAATCCCATGAAATTTATGGCCTATATTGAAAAGGACGTGGAAAGCGGCCTGTACATTGGCTATGTACCGGGCAGCATGATTAGCGCGCATACTCATGGCGAAACATTGGAAGAGCTGTACGCCAATTTGCAAGAAGTTATTTTGCTGTCCTTAGAAGAATTGGACGACGAGGACAAGAAACTCATGCCCGAATTTATCGGTGTCTCCCAAATTGAGGTTGTTGCGTGAGTAAATTGGCGATGATTGACGCCGTTTCGCTGGAGCGGATTTTGTTAAAAATCGGCTTTGTAAAAGAACGGCAACGAGGAAGCCATGTGATTTACCGCCACCCTGATGGGCGGACGATTCCCGTACCCAAACATTTGGGGCGGGATTTATCCCGGCCGTTGCTTCGTCGAATCCTACGCGAAATTAACATGACCATTGAGGAATACAATCATCTACGGTAACGAGGAGATATGCTATGAGAGTATTAATACGGCTTGAACACGCGCGTAGCATTGGTGCGTTATTAATTGGCATTGGGGTAGTTTGCTTAGTTATCGCATTGGTTGCAGGGTCGGCGGTGTTATTGGGGCTGGCGTTATTGTCGTTGCTTTTTGGCGGCTTTATTTTCTTTGTATACAGTGTTGTTTCCAATGCTATCCGCGAATATGAAACCGAGATGCATGAACGGATTTTAAGCATGATGAAAAAATATGACCGCGAATTATGCGAAAAATTTATCTTGAAGGAGGAACAAGTATGAGCCAAGCACCACAGTTGACCGCGCTGGCCGCGGCGTTAGAGGGAAAAAAGGGATTTAACCTGAGCATGACCATTGGGCTGGATGGCTTTGTGGATGAAATCGTACACCTGGTAGACAAGCGGCAGGATTATGCCAACTTCACCCGCATCCCCACTATTGCGGAATGGGGGGCACGCATTAGCCGCGCGGCGGGGCTTTCCACCAATATGGAAATGGTGACGGTGCAGACCAAGCTGGGCGGCAACGGGCCTATTTTGTCCAATGCGCTGCTGGAATACGGCGTCGAGCTGACCTATGTGGGCAACCTGGGCGTGCCCGACATTCACCCCGTGTTTAAGCCCATGGCAGAAAAGGCGAAGGCCGTTTATTCGCTGGCAAACCCCGGCCACACCGACGCTGCCGAATTTGAGGACGGCAAGGTTATGCTGGGCAAGCATTTCACCCTAAAGGAAATTACCTGGGACGCCATGAAAGCCGCCATGGGCGGTGCGGAGGGCATTGCCAAAAATGCCGACGCCTGCCACTTATTTGGCATGGAAAATTGGACAATGCTGCCCCACATGTCCGCCATTTGGGAGGGGATGATTAAAGAGGTATTCCCCCTGATGAAGCGCGAAGGGGCGAAGCCGCTGGCATTTTTCGACCTGGCCGACCCGGAGAAGCGCGCCAAAGAAGATATCCTGGCCGCCATGAAACTCATCGGCCAATTCGAGCAGAAATTCCGCGCGGTGCTGGGTTTGAACGAGAAGGAGCTTTACGAAATAGCCGATGTGTTCGGCGTCACCTACGAAAACGACAAATCGCCCGCCACCTTGGAGAAAACGACCCGTGCCGTGTTCGACAAGCTGGGCATTTACTGCTTGGTAGTCCATCCCGTACACACGGCCTGCTGCGTAGTGGGCGGCCAATACTTCGATGTATCCGGCCCGTACTGCGCCAAGCCCGTACTAACCACCGGCGCCGGCGATAACTTCAATGCCGGTTTCTGCCTGGGCCTGGCCCTGAACCTAGAGCCCCTGCAAGCGCTGCTGCTGGGCGTAAGCACCTCCGGCTTCTATGTACGCAATGCCCACAGCCCCACCTTCGAGCAGGTAACGGCGTTTATCAAAAGCTGGGCCGAGGGGAAGGTTTCGGTTTAGAGAAGATAAAAAAAAGGGGCTGTCTCGCCAGTTGGGTGAGACAGCCCCTTTTTATTACAGCGTAGCCGCAGCTACGCTTTGGCCTACGCGCCGTGCCTTTTCGTCGGGGGTGTGGATGTTGAATTGGTAGGTGGCGTATTCTTCCGCCAGTACGCGGCGGGCGGTTTCTAGGATGAGGTTGCCGCCCTCGCCGGACATTACGCGGCCCAAGAGCAGGACGTGTTTGAAAGTGTAGAGGTCGTGATAGTAGGGCAGCGTGTGGCCCAGATAGACGCCGATGGAAGTGAAAATGCCGTGGGCGATGGCCTTGTCGGCGTCGCTGCCGTGGAACAGGTCTTGGACGATTTTCAAATTTTCGCCGGGGGGGCGGGTGGTGTCCAGGTGTATGCCGGCGTTTTGCGCCAGTTTAATTACCCCGTCTTGGGAGAAGTATTTGACCCCGCAGCCGATATCGCCCGACCATTCATCGCGCATGGCGTTGGGTGATGCATCGGCCGGGCAGAACGCCAGCTCGTTCAGCCAGCCTTTGATGCGCCCGTTTTCGTCGATATAGCCGCCTGCTTCGGATGTGCCCATGGCGATGCCCAGCACATTATTGTCCTC
>Ga0209755_10008994_pt1 | contig 10596 bp, 7 predicted proteins | sample TergutCo191P1_FD_187301 | JGI IMG/M metagenome (GOLD analysis project Ga0209755, IMG submission 187301) | Cornitermes sp. P1 segment gut microbial communities from Petit-Saut dam, French Guiana - Co191P1 (SPAdes) (version 2) | ecosystem: Host-associated > Arthropoda: Insects > Digestive system >... | reverse complement strand
CATAACCACGGACGAAGACCCAAAGTACCTGAACGAGGTTCTGGAGCAGTTCAAGCTCGCCGTGGCAAGAACCCAAAACATTCCGGGCATAACGGACAAAGACCCGCCCCTGAAGCTCGCCATCCTCACCGGCTTTTTGCTGTGTTACGACATCAACAAGCTGAAGCTGCACGTGGAAGAGGAACAGTCGGCTACCGAAAAGGAGCTGAACCACATGACTAAAAACATCATGCTGAGCCTTGACAGGGTTATCGAGGACTCGCGCTTTTAATGGCGGAATTCTACAGGCTGCACAACCAAATCAGGCACTACGAATGGGGCTCGGCGGACGCCATTCCAGGGCTTCTGGGCCTTGAACCCACGGGCGGCCCCTGCGCGGAGCTTTGGATGGGCAGCCACCCCGGCGCGCCCTCGCGGGTGGAGCTCGGCGGCGGGCCGGCGGGCCTTGGCGAATTCATCGCGGGGGATCCGGGCCGCTTCCTTGGCGAAAAAACGGCGGCGCGTTACGGCGGCCTGCCGTTCCTGTTCAAGCTGCTTGCCGCCGAAAAACCGCTTTCCATTCAGGCCCACCCGAACCTACAACAGGCCCGCGAGGGCTTCAAGCTGGAAAACGCCAAGGGCCTGGAGCCGAACGCCCCAAACCGCAACTACAGGGATTCCAACCACAAGCCGGAAATAGTCTGTGCGCTAACCCCCTTTACGGGAATGTGCGGCTTTCGGAAGCCCGGCGAAACGGCCGGGCTGCTTGCGGCCTTTCTGGGCGGGAAGGCCCCGGCCGTTTTGCGCGAGGGGTTTGCCCCGCTTTTTCGGGCGCTTGAAGCCGGCGACCCGGCTTCCGCCCTGCGCGGCTTCCTTGAGGCCCTGTTCGCCTTTTCGCCGGCCCTGCTGGAAGCCCTTACCGGGTTTGCCCTTTCGTCGCCGGAAGCCGGAAGCCGCGAGTCCGGGCTTGTGCGCGGCTTTGCAGCGCGGTACCCAAACGACCCTGGCATAATCGCCCCCCTCTACCTTAACGTTTTCGAGCTGCGGCCAGGCGAGGCCGTTTTTCTGGACGCCGGGGTGCTTCACGCATACGTCCGGGGCTTCGGCGTGGAGCTTATGGCAAACTCCGACAACGTGCTTCGCGGCGGCCTAACGCCAAAGCACGTCGACGTCCCGGAGCTGATGAAGGTGCTGAGCTTTGCCCCGCTGAAACCGGAAGTGATGAAGCCGGCCCCCGGCGACTCCTTTTTCACCTACCCGGCCCCGTGCGAGGAGTTCTCCCTCACGGTAATGCGCGGGCAGGGCGGCCCCAAACCCTTGGCAATGGAAGGCCCCTCAATCTGCGTGGTCACCGAAGGCGAGGCCGGCATCGGCGGGGAGCTTCTGCGAAAAGGCGAATCGATATTTGTCCCCCCCCCCGGCCCCGGGGACGCGCCGCCCACGTTGGGCGGGTTTTTCACCCTTTACGCCGCCTCCACCGGAAAGCTTTCGGCGCGGCGATGAAGATTCTTGTCGACGCCGATTCCTGCCCGAAAGACGCGCGGGAGCTGGCCCTCAGGGCGGCTCGAAGGCTCGGCATAAAAGCCGTGTTTGCCGCGAACCGCCCCATACCGGGAATCGACGGGGAGAACGCCGCCATGGAAGTGTGCCCGCCCGGCGAGGGTTCCGCCGACGACAGGATCGTGGAGCTGGCGGAAGCCGGCGACCTTGCGGTAAGCCGCGACCTTGCCCTCGCCAAACGTCTTTTGGAAAAAGGCGGCAGCGTCATGGACGACAGGGGAAGGGTCTTCTCCCACGGTAACATCGACGAGCTGCTCTCCGTGCGGAACTTCGTCGTGGGGCTCGCCGAAAACGGCCTCGGCGTGGAAAGAACCGCGGGCTACGGCAAAAAAGAACGCAAGGCGTTTGCCGACAGCCTCGACCGCCAGCTCACCAAGCTGCTCAAGGGAGCTTCCTGAAACCGGAACCCGGGGTCAAGGCTCTTCGGGGTACAGCTTTTGGGTGTGCCGGATGACGGGAAGTATCTCAAAGAAAACGTCGATTAGCTCGGGGTCAAACCTGGTTCCGGAAAGCTCGCGCATGTGCTCCAGCACCTGGCCCTCGGTCCAGGGGTCTTTGTATACCCGCTTTGAGCTTAGCGCGTCGAAAACGTCGGCTATGGCGACAATCCTGCCTGCAAGCGGAATCTCCTCGCCATGCTTGCCCAGCGGCATGCCGTTTTCGTCGCCCCTGATTACGGCGTTGGTAACGGGATCCACCCAGCCGGGGTAGCCGGTGCCGTCCCAGTTTTCGTGGTGGGTAAGCGCGATTTCCATGGCCGCCTTGTCGACCGGCGACATAGGGTTGTCGAAAAGGCTGGCCCCGTAAACGGTGTGGTGCTTCATCACCTGGAATTCCTCGGGGGTAAAACGGGCGGGCTTTTTAAGCAGCATGTCCGAAATCGCCACCTTGCCCACGTCGTGAAGCATCGCGCCTATCCTGAGAATGTCCCTGAAGCTTGTGCGCTCGTCGTCGGGGATTTTGTTTTTGTATGCCCAGCGGTCGTAAATCTCCACGGAGTAGCCGGCCACCCGGTTTACGTGGCTCCCCGTTTCCTTGGGATCCCGCAGCTCGGACATTTTGATCATGCGGAGAATCATGGCGCGCACAAGATAGGCGCGCTGCAGCGCGGAGGTGGCGTTTGTCGCAAAATTCCTCAACACCAATTCGTCCTCCTCCGAAAACGGAACTACGTTGCCCTGTTTGTCGGTTTTGTTGATAACCTGGATGACGCCAAGGAGCTGCTCGTCGGTAGTCAGCGGAAAAGTCAGGGTGGACGTGGTTTTGTAGCCGGTGAGTTTGTCGAAAGTGGAATTGAAAAAATACGGCGCGTCCGCCGGGATGTTGTACATGTCCGGCAGATTGATGATTTCTTTTTTGTAGGCGCAGTAGCCGGAAATGGACTTCTCGTTTATCGGCACGGAAAACTGCGAATACACCTGTTTTTGTCCCGGCGGCAGCGACTCTTGCAGGGTGTCGTTCTGGGCGTATTTGATAAGAAGCCTGTCAACGTTTCCCCCTTTTTCCTGCGTGGTCTCCCTTACATAGATGGAACCGGCGTCGGCGCTTACCACTTTGCGCGCCATTGAGAGGATGCGCTCCAAAAGAATGTCCAAATCCTGAATCTGGCCAAGCTCGGAGTTTACCCGGACAATCGACCGGAAATCTATGCCTTCTGCCGCCATATTTACCACACGGTGCGGGGTTTTTTAGTCACGTCGTCCCGTGCATTTGATTATGTGGTAGCCAAACTGGGTTTGCACCAAGTCGCTTACCGAGCCGGGCGACAGACGCTTTACGGCGGACTCGAACGCCGCCACCATTTTGCCCGGCCCGAACCACCCAAGGTCCCCGCCGGACGATTTCGAGGGGCAGGTGGAACACTCCCGCGCCAGGGACTCAAACTGCGCGCCGCCCTGTTTGATCTTTTTGAGGATATCCTCCGCCGTTCCGCGATCCTTTACCAGTATGTGGCTTGCCCGCCATTCCATAGACAGTACCTCCAGGTTAAATGCTCAGCCCCGCTTCAAGTTCCACTGCCGGCGATGAGATTTGAACTCATACCTCTTTACAGAGAGGGGATTTTAAGTCCCCGGTGTCTACCATTCCACCACGCCGGCAAACGCACCCGCAGGGCGTTCATAAAAAAATCCGGCCGCGTCACTCGGCGGCTATGCGGTAAACCGCCTCGACGTCTTTCTCGGCGAGCTTTCTGTAGCTGCCCAGCGGACCAAACCTGACGGCCCGCTTTGCCATTTCCCCGATGCGGGAGGAGTCGAGCTTTGCGTCGGCGAAGCTTACCGGAAGGCCGATCGAGGAGAAGAAGTCCTTCATTCGGGATATGCCTTCCAGGGCCGCCTGCTCGAAATCGTAAAAAGCTCCGTCCACGCCCCATACTTTCGAGGCAAAGCGCGCAAAGCGTTTTGTGTCTTCCTTGATGTTGTATTTCATCCATGCGGGGAAGACAATCGAAAGCGACGCTCCGTGTGCGATGTCGTAAAGGGCGGAAAGCTCGTGGCCTATGTTGTGGCTGGCCCAGTCCCCTATGCGTCCGGTGCCGAAAAGGTTGTTGTGGGCCACGGCTCCGGCCCACATGATTTCGGCGCGCGCGTCGTAGTTTTTTTCGCCGCCCAGGAAAATCTTACGGGCATTTCGGATGATGGCGCGCATGGCCCCTTCGCAAAGCTCGTCGGTAAGCTCGACGTTGGGCTCCTTGGTGAAGTAGCGCTCCATGATGTGCGCCATCATGTCGGAGATTCCGCAGGCGGTTTGGAACGCCGGCAGCGAATAGCTTAGCTCGGGGTTGAGTATGGAAAAAACCGGGAAGATGAGGCCGGTGGTTACGCCGCGCTTCCAGGGGCCTTCCTCGTTGGTGATTACCGTGCTGTTGCTGGACTCGCTTCCCGCGGCCGGAATCGTAAGAACGGTGCCCACGGGCATTGCCGCCGTCGCGCTCCGCTTTCCTTCGAAGAAATCCCACACGTCGCCGTCGTCAACCGCGCCCAGAGCTATGGCCTTTGCGGAGTCGATTACCGAGCCGCCGCCTACGGCGAGTATGAACTCAAGCTTTTCCTTTCTTACGATGTCGATGCCCTTGTAAACGAGCGAAAGCCTTGGGTTGGGCTGTACCCCGTCGAGCTCCGTCCACTCCACGCCCTCGGCTTTAAGGCTTTCCCTTACGCGGTCCAGCAGGCCGGACTTTAGCGCGTGGCCGCCGGAGTGGTGCAGCAGGATCCGTTTTGAAACCGGGGCGGTTTCTTTTCCGGCCCGGCTTTCCGTGCCTTTCCCAAAAACGATTTTGGTCGGCATGTGATAGTCAAAGTTTTGCATGGCAGGGAAAGTCTACCACGTTCTACACGGTTTTTACAAGGCGGGGGACGCGACAAACGCACAATCGCTGCCCGTCACCCTGTGGCCAAGCCGCAGGATGGCGGGCAATCCCGAATGCCGCCCGCCCCGCGACCAAGCCGCAGGGCGGCGTTTTCTAGAGGCTGTCGCCGAAGTCCTTTCTGAACTTTTCGGCCAGCTTTTGCGGCCAGTCCGAAAGCGGTTCCAGCCTGCCAAAGAAGAAGCGCAGAATCTTGGGCTCGAACGTGAACTTTAGGCCGCCGATCAAATGCCGGTTCTCGTACAGCCAGCCAAGCCTGTCGGCGACGTACTTGATTTGCGACAGGGTAAAGACGCGCTTGGGCACGGCAAGGCGAAGAAGCTCCATTTCGGCCAGGCGCTCGCTGCCGTCGGCCCGGCGATCCTCGCTTAGTGTGCCGCGCTCCATGCCGCGCACGCCGCCGGCGATGTAGGCCGCCACGGAAAGGGCCCCGGCGCGGTACTGGCCCTGCGGCAGGTGTTCGCAGAACTCCATCGCGTCCACGTGGCAGCCAAGGCCGCTCGCCGGAGTCACTATCGGGATGTTCGCCGAGGAAAGCTCCCTTGCCAAGGCCTCAACGAACAGCGGGGTCTGACCTATTACGTGCATATCCAGGCTTTCCCGCAGGCCCACGGCAAGGGCCTCCATTTCGCGCACGGACATTCCGCCGTAGGTTATGAATCCCTCGTAAAGCGGCACAAGGGCAAGCATTGCGTTGTACAGATCCTCGCGGGGCGTAAAAATACCGCCGCCGCGCGAGCAGCCCAGCTTGCGCGCCGAAAAATAGGTAACGTCGAACAGCGAGCCGAGCTCCCGGGTGATGTCTTTCAAAGCTTTGTTGGCGAACTCTTTTTCGCGCACCTTTATGAAGTACAGGTTGTCGGACAGAAGCGAGGCGTCGAATACCGTAAGTATTCCGGCCTCCTTCGCAATCTTTACGGCCTCGCGGGTGTTTGCCATGGAAACGGGCTGCCCGCCAATGAGGTTGGTTCCGGCCTCGATCCGCAAAAACGCGATGTTTTCCGCGCCGATTGTTTTTATCTCCGAGCGGAGGCGATCGATGTCCAAGTCGCCCTTGAAGGGAAGCCCGCTTTTTACCTCCAGCCCTTCCTTCTTGACGATTTCGACCACCTTTCCGCCGTTCCGCATGATGTGCGCCCTGGTGGTGGTAAAGTGGTAGTTCATAAGCACGGTTTGGCCAGGCTTTACGAAAGTCTGGCTTATGATGTTTTCGCAGGCGCGGCCCTGGTGCGTCGGCAGGAAACGCACGTCGCCAAAGACTTCCCGAACCGCGGCTTCCAGTCTGTAGAAGGTCTCGGAGCCGGCGTAGGAATCGTCCGCGTTCATCATGGCGGCGTACTGTTCCTGGCTCATGGCGTTTACGCCGCTGTCGGTGAGCATGTCGAGAAATACGTCGCGGTTTTTTAGAAGGAAAGTGTTGTTTCCCGCTTCCTGCGAGGCCCGAACCCGTTCTTCCACGGGCAAAAGGTTCAGTTGCTGAACCATGCGGACTTTGTGCATTTCCAGGGGGATGCACTCCCCACTCCTGAACTGAATCGGCATACCTGCCTCCCTTAGCGCACGGGAGACGTAAACAAATTTCCCCGTGCAAACGATAATTTGCAGGGGACGAAACTTCGGAAAACGCCGACCGGCGCCTTCCGCTTCCGCGGTACCACCCCAATTGCATCGAACAGAAGCACAATGTGCCCCGGCCCAATGCCGCTTATTCAGGCCCGACAGCCCTTTCCCTGTAACGGGAGAACCCGTATTTCCCTAATAGGGCCTCGGCCTTTTCAGGAAATCCGCTCCGGAGTGTATTTACATACCCGCCTTGCATGCGCTCGCACCACCCGCGCACTCTCTCAAACAACCCGCAAGGTATCTTTCTCTCCTTCACTGCGTTGTCTGTTTCCCATTATCCAAATACGCCCGAGAATGTCAAGCGGCGCGCCGGCACAACATCAGCTTTGGCCCTGAGATCGAGAGGCTGTTCCGCCTTATACAAGGCTTCCGCCGCATTTTCTGCAGGTTCGAAAAACTGGACGTGATGTATATAGGTTTTATCCAACTGGCCTTGGTTTATGTCTCAATTAAGTAGTGGGAACACGCCCTAACGATATAGTTCTCCGTGCAAAACGATATAACCCAGCTACAAATTTCTTAATAAACCAACATACCTCGGCTTCATAGCGGGGTATGTTGGCTGTATGTCAAGGGCCCGCACCCCGCCCCATTGGGCATCAGCCATGCCGAAATTTGCCCGCCTCGATTTTTCATAGTTTAACGGCGTTGCCGTAGGCTATATCAAAGAGTTTTTGGAGGTTCCTATGCAAAGGAAAACGAAGGGTGCGGGCATTTGCCTTGCACTGTTGGCGGCTGTGGCCATGGCGGGCCTTGTCGGTTGCCCTGCCGGCGGCGACGACCAAGGCACCGGCGCGCTGCTTTCTTCCGTCGCCGTCGCGGATTACGACACGTCGGACGTCCCCCTGCCAATCTCCTTGAGCGACTGGCAGGGAGAAGTGCCTCTGGCGAATCTTGGCGACGAACATCTGGGAAACATCTCCCTGCAAAATCCGGCGCTTAATGTCGTCGTAACGGTCGTGGTCTCGGCGGGCGCGAGGGTGGAGCTTGCCGTCCACCACGACAGGCCGGCATTCGGAATGTCGGGCTACTGGGTCGGCAGAAACGAGGAGGTTAGCCTTCTTCCGGGCAGCTTCCTCTTGGTGCGGGTAACGTCCGAAGACGGCAGAACGACAAACCATTATCGCTTCCAGGTACACATTGCGTCCGCAGTGGCTACGCTCTGGATTGTCAACTTCGTCAGCGGCGAGGATTCGGTAGTGGCAAGCTTGGGTACGCCCAACGCCGTTTGGACCGATGTTCTGCCCGGAGCCGTGGGCCTGGGTCACGGCATGGGGGCAAACATTACGGTTTCCGCTACGCCTACAAACGCACAGGCGGAGCTTAGGTTTGCCATGGTTGCCGGCGGCGACGGCGCTCCGGATTTCGGCGCAAACAGCGTTTTCAACCTTGCGGACGAGGACGCTATCTTTATAGAAGTGACTTCCGAAAACGGGGAGAACGTGCTTGTCTACAGAATCGACGTGGAGATTGGCCGCGTGGCGACAATCAGTTCCGTTACAGTCGGCGAAATCGGTTTGCCGGGCACGCAGGGTCACTTTGGCCCAGCCTTCGAGAGCCTTGAGCTGGCGATGGCCGGAACCGGCGGGTTGGTTCTGCTTACAATCCCGCACGACGCAAGCGCTTTCCCTATAACGGTAACCACGCTCGACCCCGGAGCCACTTACCGCATTGGGCGGGCAAGAGGCTCCGAAACGCCCGAATTCGGTTCCGCCATGTCGCTGGCCTTTGACGACGGCGATTTCCTGTACGTCGAGTCAACTTCGGCAAACGGCAGAAACACGGTCTTCTATAAAATACCCGTGCATTTTAGGCAAACGACCGTGATAAGGTTTGGCAGCCCGGCAATCGAAAACAACGCAATCGATCCGATTTGGAACGACCCCGCCATAGAAGTCCTGCCCATAGAAAGGGTTTTTGCCGGCGATTCCTCTTCGGCGTTTGCAGCCAATCCGGACACCTTCGGCGTTGCCAGGCTGCTTTGGGATCAAGACGGGCTGTACGTGTTTGTCGAGGTAACCGATCCGGCAATCTCCACCGGACTTGTGGGCGCGCACCTTATCGACTCGGTAGAGCTTTTCATCAACGAAGACGCTTCCGTGCTGACCGGCGGATGGGCCGGCATAGGCGGACAGTTCCGCCTTGGGGCCCTTGGCGAACGATCCGGCAACCCAGCCGCCGCCGTTGCGGACTTTGAGGCGCTCGACAGTTTCAGCTATTGGACAACGCCAGACGGGTACATAGTCATTTTCCAGGCCCCATGGAGGTATCTGCTCGCGGACCTGTCGCCCGGCGAGCTCGACGGCACGGATATCCGCATAGAGATACAGATCAACGCCTGCATCGAAGTTTCGGAGCGCGTAGGCGTGATTACATGGAACAACCTGGCCCACAGCAACTGGCAGAACGTGACCAACTTCGGCACCGCAACGCTGTACCTACAGGGAGACTAACAAGACCCGCATATCCTGCGGCCTGACCGCAGGATATGCTTGCGTTTATCACGCCATGCCCCGAAGCTGGTTGTCAAGCCTTGATTTGTCGGCGGCTCCCAAATGCTTGCCCGCGGGCCTTCAAACATAGTAAAGTGAAATAGGGAACCGCTGAATGATTAGCGGAATCAGCGGTTCCCTATGCATCTGCTCCCTGCGGTGCGCAGATGCGGTTAAGAGGCACTGAATAAACCCCCATTGGATTTATTCAGTGCTTCCTAGGGAACCTTCGCCACTTTGGGTGGTTTTGTTGGAAAGCACCGAGTACCGCATGGAGGACTTGAATGAGCGTAAAAAATAAGGGGTGGGGATTTATCCCGTTGCTTCTGTTGTCGATGGCGGCTTTTTTGCCGATCGTATCCTGCCAAAGCGCGCCGCCGCCAAACGATATGCCGCCCCCTGCGGTGGAGCAGCAGGCTCCAGAACCGGCGGGGGTGGACCGCTCCGAGCTGGACAGGCTGGACGCGGCTATGGGCAGGGCCACGGCCTCGAGGGAAAGCGCCCTTGCGGTACAGGCTTCCCTGCACTTCCCGGAGGAATGGGCCAGGGCGGAGTCTGATTACGAGGCCGGCAGAAGGGCCGGCAGGGCCACCGTCGAGGCGGTGAACCTGGCGGTTGCCTCTTTCGGTTCGGCGGCCGATCTCTACGATACGCTTGCCGAGAACAGCGCGCCCATCGCCGCAAGGGCTTTGGAGGAGGCGCGGCTTGCACAGGCGGCCGCCGAAGCCGAAAACGCAAGACAGGCTTTCCAGACGGCGCTGACCGGGGCGGAACAGTCCCGAAGCTCGGCCCTGGGCAACCGGGCCTCCGCGCACTTCCCCGCCGAATGGAGGGATGCCGAGGCGCAGCTTCGCACGGGAAGGGCCGCCGGAAGGGGCTCCGCGGAAGAAATGCGCGCGGCCGCGACCCAGCTTAACGCCCTTGCGTCCACCTACAACGATCTTGCGAACCGAAGCCGCCCGCTCTTTGAAAGGGACGAGGCGCAAAGGGCGCTTACCGCGGCCACGACCCGAACCGAAAGGTCGCGGCGGGCGGCGATGAACGTAAACGGTCAGGAGTTTTTCCCCGCCGACTGGCAAAACGCAGAGGCGCAAAACCAGAGGGGACTGGATGCCCCAAGGAACACCGCCGGCGAAATCCAGGCGGCCACCGCCCTGCTTGTCGCGGCGGCGGACAGCTACGACTACATAGCCCAGAGAAGCGGCCCGCTTTTTACGGCGGCCAGAAACGAGGCCACCGCAATACTTCAGGCAGCGACCGCCCGCGCGGACAGCTCGAGGCGGGCCGCGATGGACGTGGAAGCACAGACCCACTTCCCGGATGAATGGCGGGAAGCCGAGGCCCAAAACACCGCGGCCAGAAGGGCCCGAAGAACCACGCCGGATGAAATGCGGGAAGCCGCCGCCCAGCTTGGAGCCGCGGCGGACAGCTACGACCGGCTGGCCCAAAGAACCGGCCCGGTCTTTGCCAGGGAACGCGGGGCCGCCGACAACGCTTTGCAGGCCGCGATGGCCCGCGCCCAAAGCTCGCGGCAGACAGCCATGGACGCCGGAGCCCAAACCTACCTTCCTGCCG
>Ga0209755_10008993_pt1 | contig 10597 bp, 4 predicted proteins | sample TergutCo191P1_FD_187301 | JGI IMG/M metagenome (GOLD analysis project Ga0209755, IMG submission 187301) | Cornitermes sp. P1 segment gut microbial communities from Petit-Saut dam, French Guiana - Co191P1 (SPAdes) (version 2) | ecosystem: Host-associated > Arthropoda: Insects > Digestive system >... | reverse complement strand
CAACAATGTGATATATGTATTTACTTCAATATAACACATATAGTTATTCTAGCTACATGTTTCTACTCCTATGAGTCATCTTCAGGCATTAATATTCAAGAACTACTAGTACATATTGTGTTACAGTTTTTTATGTCTTAGTCGAACTATTGCAATAGGGATCCCTATTGCAATAGTTCGACTAAGACATAAAAAACTATAAGACAATATGTACTAGAAGTTCTTGAATATTAATGGCTGAAGATGATTCATAGGAGTCGAAACATGTAGCTAGAATAAATATATATGTTATATTGAAGTAAATACATATCATATTGTTGTGTTGACGGAAAAATATTGTTGATTTACAATAATCGATTATACAACGTAGAGTTTTCTTTCGTTAAAGTGTGTATATGTTTTTTTGGCAGACGTGTATATATATATAAACAAGCCGTATTCTTGCATCTGGTTAATGGCAGGTTATGCTGCCACCGACCAGACTGCTTATATGGATGCATGAGAGAAATGCCATAAAACTGAAAGTACAAGTCTTCCTGAGGTTGAACACTTGGATGGTTGAAACATGTCGAAGACACTATAATTAAATTAAAACATTAATTTAAAAAAATGTTCATTGTGTCGGTTCTCACTATATACGTTGACGACACTGAAATAAGACCGGAAACACTTATGGCTGGGAAACGTTATGCACTGGAGATCGGTTGATGGCTTTACCAGGAAACTTACCTTACTCAAGGTTGCGCGTTATCGACGGAATAAAGAAATAATTGTTGTTTTATCTCAACCGTACAGAATACAAATAAGCCTTTTGCATCGATTGCAGAACTTTTCAATATCATATTTGGTGTTACATAGGTTAAACACTGGACTTTAAAGGTTACATAATTCTAAGGAAGTAAGCACCAATCCTGATGTGGCTGCGAAAATAAAACTCCCGCTTGTCTCCGGAATTTTAACGCCATTATTTTTTATGTGACCAGTTACATTACTGAAGTCTAACGTTTGTCGATGTAGTTACTATGTTATGTGAGGTATGGGTTCAGAGTTCTGCTCCCGCCAGGGGAAGTGACTTTTCTCTTCTCAAGGTGGTCTAGACCACTTCTGAGGCTCACCCAGCCTCTTATTCAGTGCGTACCCTAGCCTCTTTCCTCTGTAGTAAAGCAGCCGAAGCTCGAAACCGACAGTTAAACTTCGTCTAGTGCTGAGACTAAAGATTACATCTAATTTCGGTGCGTGTCTTCATGTCGAGCAAAGGACAACTTGGTCTTTACTGGCGCCTTTAAAAGTAGTAATGAGTAGGTTAACACTGATAGTAGGAATTCTTGTTATATGATACAAAATTGCTCGCTGAAATGATTACTTTGTCTGTTATTTAGTACGGTTATAAAAAGTGGTTTCTTATGCTGAAGGAATACAGTAAGACTCATAAAGGCGTGTGTTTAGAAGATGAATACTTTCACATGAGAGTAATAAAGTACATATAAGCTTCCTTGTATACCTCACCCAGTGTGTTAGTCCTTTTGGTAGCGGCATTTTATCAATGATAGTGAAATAAACATTATAAAAATGTAAAGTGTTCCTGTTACAGGCCCAGTGTGGCCCAGAGGATAGATAGAGGTATAGCTCTGCTCTTCCATGACGGTGGCACTAGAAGGGGGTGAGTGGTCAGCAGCACGCTCCGGCCGCAATTTACCCCCGGGAAAGACCTGGTACCTATTTTACAGGTGGCTGTGTGGGCCCCAGGGCAGGTCTGAACGGGGGGAAAATCGCGTTCCCACCGGGATTCGATCCCGGACCTTCCAACCCGTAGTCAGTCCCTATACCGACTGATCTAGAAATAAACGTTCTATTACTTTCAATTCGGCCCGCGGTGTATTGAAGAGCAGGTTTTTAAAAATACGTTGCAGTTATCTTTTCGATTATAATTGGTGATAAATGTGTCATGTACTGTGTTGTAGTCTGATAGACGTTACATGAAATTGCACGAAAGTACCTACTGACATAGGCGAATCATTTCTTCCATAACCTTTAAGAAAACAGCGAATTTACGCTAAGTTATTAGTATTGCAAATTTTAAGCCATCTCAGTGACCCATAATTACCATCTGGACAAGTAATTTTGATCACGACTCTGAAATCTTTTTCATAATCTCTGTTTAAACTCTACCAATTTTTTTTTTAAAATGTGGAATGGTTTTGTATATTTACTTATTTTTGCAGGTAATACTGTTGTGTGGTAACTGAAACAAATGACGATGAACTATAGTGTTTGTAGTAGGATTTCAATAATATATATATAAGTCGTTTAGTTGAATAAAGACAGACCTACTTGATGTCATTCGATTTATTATTTCACCATTTACTACTCAACGTGTTTCGAATGTTGGTACATCCATCTTCAGGAGCTTGCGACTTATTGTGGATTTTTTTTATGTATTGTATTGCTCTGGTTCGATCCTTATGCAGGCTGAAGCTTTGCTTCAGCCTGCATAACGATACCACACCACCCCAACCGAACCACACCGTAATACCAACACACATCGAAACAGAAAACACAACACATGAAATAAATCCACAGTAAGTCGCAAGCCCCTGAAGATGGATGTACTAACATTCGAAACACGTTGAGTAGTAAATGGTGAAATAATAAAGCGAATGACATCAAGTTGGTCCGTCTTTATTCAACTATCAAGATGGTGCACGTTCCAATAAACTTAAACTTAAGTCGTTCAGTTTTTCCAATTCGCTTGTAACTCTTAAAATTTGCTTTCGTCAGCAGCTCCTGTTTCTTATAACGCTCTAGACCATAGAATACTAGCAGTGATACTGTTCCCTTTGCTATAGTGCTAACGTGTTAGCATATGTTTATTTTACAAATAAAAACTTTATGACTTCAGATGGATACTGTTCCATTGTAGCAAACACAATTTCATTTCAATACGTAATTGAATTTTTTTGTCCTGAATGTGCTTGAATAAAACATCTCAGCAATGTACGCCAACAAAAGAATTGCCAAGTGCAGGCGTGAATTCCAAAACAAGAAATAAATAAAAGAAATAAAAAGAGAAATTCGAACGCGAAAATGAGGTTGAAAATGATGCATTTATGTATTCTCTTGTATTACGTTCTTCAGCTTTTGTGCCACATACATTTTCACCTTGTTTCTCTACGTCGTCTGCATCATTCCTGACGTGTTTTCACCTACTTATAGAAAGAGACAATGCTAATAAAAATACAGTAAAAATTCCACACATTTCAGTTTGTTTCTTTGCTAGTTATGCAGCGTCTGTATACATGAAAAAAACCAAACGTCATGTCGTTCCCTTATAAGCCTACTCTATTTTCATTCGAATAACAACGAAACTGTTCAGTCTGTTCAGGTTTTTTTATGACAATTATACGAAACCTTAAGGTTTATAAAGTGAAATTCTAGAACTGAGAATTAGAAGGTGTAAAATAAATTTTAGGGTCGTGTTTAAAATATTGTCCCATAAATTTCTCTTAAGAAATGTAAGGTGCATGCTAGCACCAAACTTCAAACCTACGTACATTAAGAGTGTTTTTAATTATTTAACGTGTTGTTAAAATGCAACAAAGATGTGTATGATACTGTAATTTGATTGTTAGGATATTTTGATATGTGGTAATATTAACTGATTTATGCGCAATTTATTGCAATTTATTCAACTCATGAACAGGGTTTTAACGTTGGCTTTAAAGTTAGCTTTAGAGCAGCTTTATCTGTTTATTAATCGGAGGTGTTTCTCTAGTTAATTATTCATTCTTCATTTTATTTGTGGTTGTGTGTATCGTGTATTATTACTTTGAATATTCTCAAAATTCTGAGTGAAGTAATTCAGAGACCTCTACAACAATGCGTAATTTGCTGACAGCACTATAGTTAGAGGCATTTGGATTCATCTAACAACAAATTTCTTCAGAGCAGGAATAGCGGCGGTTTAGCACTGATACAACTTTGTGTACCATGGAAAACTTTTAATTAAAATTCTATTTTGGTAGCAGAGCTCTCCCGAAATGGAAATCACGTGTCTCTACCTTCTCGAAATATCCTTCTTAATATAAATAGTAAGTTGAATTAATATAATAACCTATATTTTCTGCACGGAAATTACAGGAATCTAGGTGCCTGCCCTTCAGTCAATAACTGCTACACGATCCCAAATTTTAGCACAGTTAATGATAAAAATTTCTGAGGCAGTGTGAAGTTCCTCTTTAAAAACTTTTTGTTTAGATTCCTGCACAAAATATTTAAACTGCTGCAAACTAATTTAAAAAAAACGAAAAATATAACTAAGTAATCTGTTTTTTTTATCTCAGAATTTAACCAATTTGATGCACAAAATTTGTTCCACAACAAGTTTTATTTCATGCCTCTACATGTTTCGAGCACATGTGTTCATCATCAGGTTGTCAAAATTGCATTACACAACCTCTGGAATCATCACACCTGTAGGTGGTCGTCTCGTGCACGAGACGGCCACCTACAGGTTTGATGATTCCAGAGGTTGTGTAATGCAATTTTGACCTCCTGATGATGAACACTTGTGCTCGAAACATGTAGAGGCATGAAATAAAACTTACTGTGAAACAAATTTTGTGCATCAAGTTGGTTAAATACTGAGATAAATATACTGAAATACAAGGTAAACAAAACGTCAAACTAAGTAATCTGCTTTTATCTAAGAAAGGCCACTAAATTTTGCCCTACAAAGTGTGCCTTTCCGGGTTGCTGCTTGTTTATTATGTGCTAATGCGCCGACCTTAACACACACGTAAAAGCCTAAGAGTAAAATTATAGCCATTAACATCTAAGAGAAGGCGGATGTCATGTGAAGTGTAAGTTGTGTATCTTACAACTGTGACACACACGTGGAGGTGGAGCTATGTGGGATTTGTACTGTCAGTGTGTATCCCATACATCTTGCAGGACTTGAAACAGGATGATGGAGTGAGTGCTAGTGGTCAGAGCTCTCTCACTGACGTGCGAGTTTAGAATAGCCGATGATTGATGGTGAGGCAGTAGTAAACTGCCAATCCATGAAGAAAACAAGCGAAACATTGAAAACCGAACAAGGAAAGGTTCGAACACCACAGCTTATATTATAAAAAGCCGAAGATAGCTGGTTAGTCATTAAGACAAAACACAGTTTTTATACTGATTTACATTACGAGCTTCTTTCTTACGAGAAGGCAAGGATTTTTAGGAGCCTTGTGTTTTCAGAGAATATTTATACCTAAGCAATAGGCAACAAAGATAAAAATATCATAAGTTGGATCTTTCTGATTTGTACTGTTAGTATAATGTTGTTATGTGGATCAAATGTAGAAAAGATGAAAGGTTAATATTTAATATACTTTCGAAAATTGACATATAGAGACCAGTAACAATTTTTTTTATAGAAAAGATAGTGGCAAGGTCCATTTAAAAATCTTGGAAGATACGTTTTGAAAGGGGGTTTATAGTAATATCTTACACGTGTGTGAGTATCTCAGAACAGGCTTAAAAGACGTGCGTCTTGAACATGCTGGTGAAAAAAGGTTAAAAAAAGAATAAAATGTATATACCGCCTGAATACGAGTGTCTTAAAGGCTTCTGGTTATAAAATTTTAACTGAAGTACTTCGGTACGTATTCCATGCAATTAACGGAAACAAGTCGCAACTACAGGTTGTTGTCTGGAGGTAGAAAAGCAAACTTGCTACTTTTAGAATAAGCTCTACGTATTCAGAACGTACGTCCAAAAATTTAATAACTTTTAATTTCTCTCCCAAATTTACATTTCGAGTTCTTTGTCAATAAACGTCTGTACGAGTGGTTTAATATTTTGAATACAACGGAATATTCAACTGCTTGCCTCATTATAAAAAGAGACCATCGAATGGTAAAGGGGGCTGTATTTAGCTTCTTATTTCCATTCAGTGATTTTCTTACTTCTCTGATTTGTTGAAGGTCTTGTGTACGTTTTCTTCTAAATCCTTAAAATTTTAAGACTGGAAGTCTAAGTTGTATTGACTTCGAAGGGACAAAAAATACATTGCCATCTGGTAACTTGGTGCAAAACACGTCCTTTTGTTGAAGATTTTTCAGAGCGATATAACAGCTGATGATATCAGATTTTTGAATGTGCTTTTGGTTCACTGAGTCCAAAGAACTGATGTTCTTATCAGACGCCTTATCGCCACTTCGGAACACTCTTCCGACAGTTCTACTGTACTGATTGTTACAGTCCGTCACAAAAGTTCATTAAGAATTTCACGATTTGAAACACTACCCCAATCATTAACATATTACTTACTTACTTACTTACTTACTTACTCACTTACTTACTCGATGGTGCAGAGTCCTTCTTGAGAAGCTAACTGGTTTGCAGCTAATCAACAAATTCCCCACATTTTATGGAACCCCAAGGTTCATTACCACACTCACAAGGCTCCGCCACCCGTTTCTATCCTGGGCCAGCCCAATCTAGTTCATATACCCACATCCCACCTCCTGGAGATCCTTCCTAATATTGTCCACCCATCTAAGCCTAGGTCTCCCCAGTGGTCTCTTTCCCTCCGGTTTCCCCACCAAGACCCTATACGCCCCTCTCTCCTCACCCATACGCACCACATGCCCAGCTCATCTCATTCTCATTAACATATTGCACATATATTAATATTTGTTTTACTTTTTATACACTACTTCAGTAGCTGAGAGACACGTGGTGGCGCAGTTGGTTGGGGCACTGTCCTACAAACCGGAAGGTCGCGTGTAGAATTCTCGATGTTGTCACTGGGAGTTTTCATTGACTTAAACATTCCGGCCGCACTTTGGCCCTGAGGTCGAACCAACCTCTAACAGAAATGAGTACCAGGGAAGTCTCCTGGGATTAAAGGCGACCTGTTCTTAGGGCTGACGACTTTGCCTACTTCATGTGCCAATTTTCTACAAATTCTGGGAGCCGCGACCTCCTGGATTGCCAACAGCTTGTCCATGCCTCTACAGGTGTAGCTGTTCCTTTACTTCATCAGCCGATGTCAAATAAAATGGACGAACGGAAATTGAGCAGTGGTAAGCGTCTGCAAGGAGTAGATCTGAGCTTTCTTGGAATTTGTCTCTCAGTATTCGAATGGGGATGATGAGCAACAGCAATCGGACCTAAATAGGAACAAGGGATTGTAGAGAAACTTGTATTATTTTCCCACCCGCAGGAGCTTAACCTACCGTCAGTTCTGCCAAATTGCTATCTTTTGTGACGTCTTGCACAGTGGTTATATCTCTCCTTTAAATACGACGAACAACGAACCCCAGGCATTAGCGTCCTTACTGAAAAACATATTTTCTCTCAGCTACTTGAAAACTTCTCTCTTTTTACAGGGCTGTTCAGTTTAATTAACCACACATTGGTCCTCATCCCGAAACAGGTAATAGATATAATGTATTAATACTCACGTATATACAATAAAACGTACTCGCATCCTTAAAACTGCATTACCACCGTCGGGAATGGTACCTGTTTTATGCGTCAAATAAGCGCGTCTCCTAGTGTATGGATTTGTGTGAGATTTGATATTGGGAGATGTTACGAAAATTTGTCCAGATAATCTAAATTTGTGTCAAAGTGTACAAAATTATCGGTAACTTGGCATGAAGCCCTAAGTACTTTTCATTGTTTCCGGTGTTATGTATTCACAATGAAAGCATTGTTGTACATCACTATATTTTTGTATTGTTGACAGTGACATGTAATTTAACAATATACATGTACACATTCTTGCTCTTCCATTGCAAAAAGTTGACGTAAAATTGCCACAATTTTACGTTTTAAGTAAAATGGCTGTCTTTTTTTTTATTACGGTCCACTTTTATAACAAATTTTAATTAGCCGTTGTAAAGACGTCATTCATTAATTCAAGATCCCGATTTCCTAACAACTGAACATTGAAACGAAATAATAATTCACCTTATGGTGTATGTCTGTTGCTCCACCTCTTGTGTTTATCGAGGCTTTTGAGATGTCCTTTGAATATTTAATCATGCTTTCATTTCTTCCACTCTCGACGTTCCCTTACCACAAATTATTTATTTTTTCTGCTTGAGCGTTTTCCACGTGTTTCCCCTGGGCATGCCCTGCCCACAGCTGAACCACTTGTGCTATCCTGAAACTTTACATCTTTCTTTTCGACTGACATGAATGGATGGATAAACTGTGTCATTTCAAATTTTGATGTTTTGCTGACCCTGAATCTCAATATAAACTTAGTAACCGAACAACGTACAAAATTTTGTTTTATAATTTTATTATATTCCTCTACATGTTTCGAGCACTATTGTGCTCATCATCAGGAGGTCAAAGTTGTATTATAGAGCACCTTGTATCTTCACACACTGTAAGTGGCCGTCCGATACACCTGTGCTCCGGACGGCCACCTACAGAGTGTGACGATGCCAGATGCTGTATAAGACAACTTTGACCTCCTGATAATGAGCACAATAGTGCTCGAAACATGTAAAGGAATATAATAAACTTAATATAAAACAATAATTTGTGAATTAAGTTGGTCAGTTATGAAGACTGTGTCATTTATTTTACGATTTTGTTTTCCTCGCAGCAGCATATAATAATAATAATAATAATAATAATAATAATAATAAATTCCACTTGCATTTTTAATAATACTGTATTTTACCCTTACAGAGGCACAATAGCAAGAATGCGAATACATTTTTCGCCAGAATGCACTATTTCCCGCAAGATGTTTCTTCGATTTTACGTATTTGTTTGGCTTTGACTTTTTAATACATTACAGACTGAGAATTATTGAAATTCAAACTAAAAAGGCATTGAAATTTTAACAAAAAATTGTGGCGCCCCTCAAGTCTATTGCTGCCGTCCTTCGCTCACATTTGTAATTACTACAACTATAGCAGCCTGTAAAGAACATTCATACCGACAGACTGAAAAATATCTCCCTTTACCTAGAAAGAAAAGAAAGTTACACTGTATATTTTGTTCTGCAGGTATCCATGTGTTACATCTCCTGGTAAATGCATTATGTTCTTCCAGTCCATAAACGTTTCACACATTAACTCTGAGCTTGAATAAGGTGTATATGTTTTCTAGAAATCTCTTGATAGTGTATTTTTTAAATATACGTATGTATATTTTTAGGTAACTGATGAACTCTGACCTTGTGACAGTGGCTAAGGGCGAAATGATTCCAGTGGGCGTGACTGGTAGATGAAATGAAATTTAAATACGCTCTGAATTGAAAATTGATGTGGGGAAAAACAAAGGCAATGAGAATTTCAAGGAATCCACTCTCATTACAGATCGCGATAGATTCAAAACCGGAGAATGTGGAACATTTCAACTATATTGGTAGCGTTGTAATAACTGGTGCAAGATATACGCATGAAATTAAATCTAGAATAGCCGTGGTAAAAACCACATTCAACAAGAAGGCTCATTTGGCCAGCGAATTGGACTTAAATTTAAGGAACAATCTAGTAGATTGCTACATGTGGAGTATAACTTTGTACGGTGCTGGAACTTGGACACATCAGAAAGTAGATCAGAAATACCCGAAATTTTGAAACGTGGTCCTGGAGAAGGATGGAGAAAATCAGCTTGACCCATCTTGTGAGGAATTAAAAAGAATTGCTTTGATTCAAGAGCAGTGGAATGTCCTACTTAAAATAAAAGGAAGGAAGGCTAACCGTATTGGTCACATCTTCTGTAGGAGCTGCCGTCTAAAACATGTTATTGAAGGAAAGGTAGAGGGAAGTATTCAAGTGAGAGGAAGACGAGAAAGAAGACGTAAGCAGATACTGGATGACCTTAAGGAAAAGAGAGTATAGTGGGAATTGAAAGCGGAAACACTCTATGACAATTTCTAGAGAAGTCGCTTTGGAACAGGCTGTGGACCTGTCGCAAGACAGACTAATTTTGAATGACGGAATTTAATTCCATAATTTTGTACGCTAAAACTATATCGGCCCGACCTGAAGAGGATTACATTTTCTGGAAATATACGAATATGAACGCGAACTGTCAGTCTTATATGTGGCCTATATCCATTAATTTTCTCCTGAAAAAATGTGGGAAAAATCCGCCAATAAACTCCCCCAACATTTTGTAACATTGAAATCCACTCAGTTGCTAAGAAATTACTAATTTTATTTTATGAAACCCGAAGAATTATTATTAAAAAAAAATGTCTACTACTGGAGCAAGTTGAGCTAAATCTGGATCTTCATACAGCGTTTGTTTATGTTATGCTTTAGTATTGTTTCTCAATCCAAATCTAGTTTTCCGAACTAGTCTCTTCATTTCCGGCTTTCCGAATAAAGTGCGTTTTTGCATGCCCTGCCTTATCCGTTATCTTCTTTCATTTCACTTATATTTGATGCACATTTCAACGTAAAAAAGGGATGAATTACGAAGAGAGAAGACCAACAAGATGCAACAATAAGATGTTTATTATTAACTTCTGTCTCAACATGTTTCGGGCATCATTATGCCCATCTTCATGAGAACAAAGGCCCTGTTACTGCATTTGATGTGTTGTTCTGGTTCAGCTGGATGTGGT
>Ga0209755_10008992_pt1 | contig 10597 bp, 8 predicted proteins | sample TergutCo191P1_FD_187301 | JGI IMG/M metagenome (GOLD analysis project Ga0209755, IMG submission 187301) | Cornitermes sp. P1 segment gut microbial communities from Petit-Saut dam, French Guiana - Co191P1 (SPAdes) (version 2) | ecosystem: Host-associated > Arthropoda: Insects > Digestive system >... | reverse complement strand
ATGCTACAGTCAAGGAAAATTACTTCGAAAGGAAATAATTTTTTTTTTTTTTAAATTTCATATGCTTCTGTTCTCATGTCTTGAAACTCTGTTGACCACGTAGAATGTGGTCTGTGACCTAGCAAGGCTATTTATTTATTGCAGTTGAGGCCTCATTTCTCCAGTGATGTGGCACCACATCACTGGGAACTACCCAATGACATATCATAACATCCCAAAAGAATGGACACCTCAATTCCTGACAGCCCAAGTACACACAGAAAGAATATACTGCAGTTACAGTCACTAACATTTAAAGTGACACACAGGTTTAAATGACAAATTTGCATAAATGTCAAACAACTGGACTAAAATTTACTTAGGTACAAACTAATCAAATTTTGTCCAACTGGATTTAAGTTGGAGATATAAATGAGTAACATATGGGCTACTGTTCACATGTTTACTAACTGGTGAAGAAATTTTGTGCAACTGAAGTGTAAAAAAATTTAATTTTTCATAATTTGGATTCAATTATAGTCAAGGGTGCATTCACTTCGAGCAAATGACATAATATGTTTCATAACTGTATGATGGTTAATGAAACTTAAAGCATGCTTCTTAAATGGGCCCCTGCCTGCCTGCCCCTCATGTACATTCAAATGGTAACAAGTGTCTTCTCTTGCACAAATATGGCTGCCATATGTTTATGACAAAATGAAATGCTAACACCATCTAAGCACTGACTTTAGAATGTATCAGAGACAAAGTTACTTGACAATGAGTTAATAAAGTAGTCTGAATCTTCACTGCATCATGATCTGAATCACTTGCTGTCACACCACTAAAATTAATGTTACGTATACTGTTTCTCACAGCATTCTAACTCTTTGTTATGGCAGACAAACATACGCAATCTCCTCACTGTCATTAACTAGCTCAGATACTCATTTTGACTGGATGTCAGCTTTAATATTTTTATGTTATACTGTCAAGAAAATTTGGGGCCATAAATAATATAAAAAATACTGACTACTACATAAAAAAGCACTTTTAACTTTGTACAATACAATTATAATAAACACGACCCATGAAACTTATAATATGTGAAAGACATAAAGGAATACAGGCTATATAATTTCTATTTGATTCAGAAGCAGTAAATACAGTAATACACAAAACCAAAATACACATGTACACACATTCATTTAAAAAAATTATACACAAAAAGCAAAATAGAACAGAGAAAGCTGGATGAAAACCATCATGTAAAAGACTTTGAATTTTTTAATTAGCCCATTTAATGCACAACTGAGGTGCCAGTGGATAGGTATGGTGGATCCCAGTCATTCAACCTATAACCAATGAGGTATCATCATTGCTATTCTAGGTACAAAGTGATTATAGAAGATCTTTTACACACGTCTATACTAATGCAAAATAGGATGAAATGAATATTGAGTTCTTATTGTAACTTGAACATTCTGAAAATAAGAAATGCCAGTCACTATCAACATACCAATTAACCAATCAATTTCAATCCACACTTTCTGTAATATGTGACTGCCAACATACTCACAAACTGAAATTCAGTTCACGAACCCGGAGATCAAATCTGCAGGTCTCCATCTGATACACATTCGTTCCTGTATGAAATATCTTAAAGTCGAAATACATAGCTCTCCACATACAAAAGCCTCCTTATAAATCTTCCAAATCGTCAGTTTATAAAATCACAACACCTGACTAGTCATCTTCTACACTTCTAAAGGCTACACACAAATGCTTGCTGGATGGAATTTGTATTCTGTTACTACCACGACCCCTTGCCTTTACTCAGACAGCATTCCATATAACTGACTGCAATGAAAATGAGTTGTTAGGTGAGTCCAATTACAACTGTACCTGAATTATCACTTCTGGAACCATCACTGAACACACTGCACCTGTGTTACCGTTTTCCTGCTAAGACTACAACAGCACAAACAAAAACTTCTAAAGTTGTCCTTTATGAGCAAAAACTAACACTGATACATGCAACTGTAACTTGCTTTTCACAGGCTCACTCATAATCACTAACTCCATGGGGAAAGAATTTTTCTTGAAAATGGCAGCAGGCAAGCAAATAGTAAATACATTCCCCAACATTTTGTGTAACATGTTCACAACAGCCCAGCACTGGTCTTTAACCAGAGCCAGACTAAATAAGTCCACATTTTCACACCAGATTTCTTTATGACCCACTTCAATAGTATCCTGCCATCTATGCCAGTGATCTCGTTCCTTCAGGTTTTCCAGATAAAATTTTGTATGCATTTCTCATGTCTACAATGCATGCTACATACACCAGCCATCATGTAAAACTAATAACATTTTGACACAAATATCATTATGCAATTACCCTCAGTTTCCTGTCACTTCCCTCTCTTACTTGCAAACATTCTCTTCATCACCCTCTTCTCCAGTACCCTCAGCCTGTTTTTATCTTATGGTGAATGATTAAGATTCACATATACAGAAAAGAACAGAATACAACAGAAGGGAATTTGTATAAAAGTGTTTAAAAAAGCAACAAATGCACTTGGACATATGAATGTAATTTTATTACACAGTAATCACCAACATGTTCTGGCCACTCATGTAGCCATCCTCAGTGTGATGAAACAAGAATACAAATACAATTATGTGTCAAAATCACTAGGCATTTAAAAAAAGATACAATTTGTACTTGTACTCTTTTTCTTACCACCCTGACAATGGCAAGATGAGTGGTTAAAACATTTCGGTAATTATTATGCAATAAAATTACATTCACACATCCATGTGCATTTGTTGGTCTTTTTTAAAAATTGTATACATCTGCTTAATGGATGTAGCATGAAACATATAGAATAGAATGGAATTTATTTACATCCCATATGCCCTGCACACTACAAGGATGCAGAACATGTCACAGCACATGTATAATACAATACACACATGACATACATTGTACATCTGCTCATAGTCATGTTCTATGAAAACCTTGTACAGACCAAAAATGCTGCAACATCTTAACTAACTGCAAAGAGCAGAGTCCTTCTTAAGAAGGGTTTAGCTCCTCACTAGCCTATAAATTCCCTGCATATTATAGAACCCAAATGTTCATTACCACGTTCACAACAGCCTGCCACTGTACCTATGTTCAGGCAGATTAACCCAGTCCAAGTAAAGTATGTGTCACAAATCACAGAGTAACAGGCACACTACTTACAAGCATTCAGAAAAAAAGAAAAAAAAAATAAATAAATAAAAAAACTACATGGCAGAAGGGGTGACCTACAACATAATCTTTCAATGCCGGTTTCAATACTTTTTACGATGGATCAAGATTTTAATGTTAAAATGAATAGCACAGTATGATTTGGTTCCTGCATAGTACACATCCTTCTCGTAATTAGTGAGGTTAGCATTTGTCACATGGAGATCATGTTTAAGAGTTGTATTCATACTGTGTATTTCTGAACTTGTCTGAAAATTTTCCACAATGCCTACAACGAAAGACAGTAACAAGCAATGGTATTCATTGGCAAGGGAGCATATATTAAATTTCTAACACAATTCCCTACAAGAAACTCTTTTTCTTTATACACACTATTAATCTAACAATTTTCTTTTGGATGGTGAAAGCTCTTTCACCCTATGTCAAATTTTCCAAAAATATAACTTTGTAACAAGAAGGAATGGAAATAGCAAACGTAAATTAAGTACCTGTTGTCAACAGCAGTGTGAATGCCCTCATGGCAATGCAGGTTGAAATAAATTTGATGATAATACATGCAGTGTGTTTTTACAGCATATGTTCCTATCAGTTTGGAGGCCAAGAAATTTAGCAATAGCTGCTTCAAATATTTTATCATCATAACCTACACTGAAATTAAACATGTTTCATTCTTAGCATCAAATTTCATGGAGTTTGTTTTGTCAAAATTTAATACAAGTTTATTTGCTATACACCACTTGTTCAACTTGACAAATGCACCATTAATGCAGTTTTGAAAGTGGTAATTTTGGGGTCAATATAATTATACTACTATCATAAGCAGACAGCACAGTTTAAACTACAAACTGACACGGGGAGACTGTACATGGAGATGAGAAAAAGTAGACAACCAAATATAGTACCCTGAAACACTTCATATTTTACCATTGTCCTAAATTCTGTAGGTGTTACAGTTTGAATCTGGTGATGCATTATCTACTTTCTGTTTTCCATCATCAAGGTATGACTCAAGGGAGCTGGAAGAGTGTAGATGGTATATGGACTATCCACAATCTGGACAATAATGGGTGAAAATCCCAGCTGGAAGAAGAGATTTTCCCTTCTCCAAAACCAGTCTGACTGGCTCTTGGGACCATCCACCCTCCTATTCAATGGGTACCATGGTTCTTTCCCAGGGATAAAGCGGCTGGAATGTGAAGCTGATCACTCACCTAAATCTAGAGCTGAGGCTAAGAATGGGAGGTGCTATACCTTTACTCCCCCATTATGCCTTCATAGTATGAATATTACTTTTAAGGTATGCCTCAAACCACTCTCCAGCTTTGCCTTGAAATCTATAAAAAATTAATTTTGGTAGTAATATTCCATCATCCACACAGTCAAGAGGCTTACTAAGGTCACATTATAACCTACTGTCATTGACTGGTATTATGGGTACATACCTTATCCATGAAATTGAACAGTGTTGTACCCATTGACATACCTTTCCTAAATTTAAATGGTCTTCTGTGAGGCTAATGTTGGAGTGTACAAAACCAAATACCCTTCTGTACACACTATGCATACTAAATGATGTGTACAATTATAATTATTCTACAGATTTCAACCCACGGTTTTGAGACGGGGACATCAAGACACAAGATACTGCAATGAATGGTAGGAGTCAATCCTCAAACTAAAACTGGTTGTAATTTCTTTGTGAATATACAGTTATATTACTGCGAATTCCACAGTTTCAAAGGATTTATTATATAATCTTTACATATAACCTTGTTCTGCAAACCAGGGACAATGCACGAACACATGTTTAGTTTATTCATCTTGGAACTTCCAAATATTTTTGCCAGCAAATTTGAAGAGCAATGGCACCTAAAGCAGCTCCTTGTTATAGAAATGCGAAATGAATCAGACAAATACTTACATTACAAAGAATACTGTGCAAAATGCCACAATGTCAGAGCTTAATATGCCACTTGAATGCAATCCCCATTACCTACTATTCCAAAGAAAATGTCCTGGAATATCAGCAACCATTAAACTTCAATCTGACATGCCTTAAAAATGTTAAACAAGTGATAATAAAAGTAAAAACCAGGTTTTCCTAAGTATTTACCAGTTTGCTTGTTGGGACGGGTAGCTGCACCTGTAGATGGTACAGATTGTGTACGTTTTGCAATCTGACCACCCCCACGAGGTGATGAACCCCCACTTCCCATTTGTTCCCCCCCTCGAGCTGCCAGGGCATCATAGTGTGCACCAGTACAGTTGGCATCAAAGAACTTTTTGAACCATTGTAGAAACTCAAAGTTATCTTGAAACCGCCCTTTTACTAGTTTATCTACTGGAACAATCTGAAAAAACCAATGTATGTGCAAAATAAAAATATAATAGAACAGTGCATGTATAAACCAAATATAACTGCAAAGAGAAAAAAACTGCTGTACTATGGCATCTGGTCCTGAAAAATGCAGACATGCAAAAATGGTGCAAACAAAAATAAGCAGCTTTCACAATACCAGAACAGAAACCATGGAAAAAAGATATCTGATACAGTACACGACAGCTCATTGCAAAGGCTACAAACATTACCAATGCAGCAGCTTGCAGTATGTCAACTGCCATATGTATAGTAAGGTACACAAAAAGGAAATGCATTCTACTGCATGCATATGCCCATATACTTGAAAAATCTGTCTATAAAAACTTTGTACTCACCTTAACTTTACAGGTACCATCTAAAGATTATCATATATATTTCATAACAATGAAACACACATAGAGACAGTAATATAAATTATTCTGTGATTTCCATAACAACATTCAGGGTTTGTATTTCTCAAGTCTACAAATAATATGGTTAATTCCCATAAAATATTGCTTCACGTTTCTTAAGAAAACAAACTTTGGGCATGACTCATCAAGTCTACTTTTCTATTTCAAATGTCCAGCTGTACAAACAAATGCCAAACGCAGAGTTCATGCAGCTGACATTGTTCCAATCTCTACAAAAAAGAATTGCCTGAACAAAAGCTGCACTTTTTAATATTTATTAAAGTACGTAATTTCAGAATTCAAGACAGTGATCCTAGTGTCACCCCTGCCACACAAATACGTGTGTCTCACACTTTACTGATGGGGAATTCAGAAATATAAGACCAGCATGACCTCACATCCACCATAAAATTTAGTGGAACCCCACAAACTGATTCAAAGTTGCAGCAGGTGTATGTACACAAACACATAAAACGGTCATCTCATAATCCTTCTTTCTATACTAAATAATGGTAAGCAGGCCAAAAACATCACATTTACAAGGATTACAAAAGGCATTGCCCTCTGATTAGTACTTGTTCAATGCTCACAGTCCTCAAAGATTTCACTCAATTTTGTCAGTGTGCTGCTGTACTTTGTTTCAGGTAATATGCAAAACTCTTCTTAGTTACACAATGGTCCGAAATACTCTTCAAAATGCTCCAAGAGTTTATACTGAATAATACCAATTTTTACTGACCAATTGGCCACAATTATGCAATCTTCCTCCACCTGTGCTGCAGTGCACTTCCTTTCTGTGTAAACTACAAGTGGCAGCTAACAGATTACAAGCATTAGTACTAGTAAGACTGTTGTTAACCTTTTCAATGCACTGTTGTGTTATGTGCTTAGAGTAACCAGTCAATATCTCCATGAGGAAGAACTTCCTTATGTAAAGCAACATCAAATGAAATCAATGCAGTATTTGTTGAACATACTGAATAACAGCAGGCAAATACTGAACGTACTGATATACAAGAACATGTATGTCCTAAAAATCTGCGATCAGGCCAACATAACAAAGGGACTGATCCCCAGGGATGCTCTGAGTATCTCACAGCAGTGTGAGTGAAGAGTCAAGTTTTCTGGAATGCTACACCATGTTCGACGGTAAAGAGTTACCAACATTCTGAAGGACTGCAACAGTGCTATTCCCCCTTGCAACATCAATAACTATTTACCCATTCACATGGCTTATCATCCTGGAAGGCTTTTAATATCAATTTATTATGGCTGTTGATAAGATAAATGTGACAATACTAATGTCATATTCTTTTATGACAAATGAAGCTAGCTGTCCCAAAACACAGAGAACAGCACATCACAGAAACATTTTGCTTCTAAAGTATGTGCACAAAGAGCCAGAGTCACAACTCATGTCCAGAAACACTTAGACAAGAACTTGAAATTATATGCATCATTCAGCCACATCCCACACAGCTAGAATTTGTATGGTAGAGGTGCAAAACTTGTTTCCCAGATGTTCTAATGCTTGATTTAGAGACATTAAGTGCCCTGCCTGTTTCCAGTTTGATTGCCCCAACTGCTTGTTTGTAGGGCATGCTCAGAAGCCACTTATGATACGCACCCTGTCACTACCCAGAATCTGAACATGTGAACCCTGGAAGGCAGCTTCTATGTTATAATTCGCTGCTATGGAGAATACAGCTGTGTAATGTCTCATGTACAGCACTGCATGTTGATTGGTCACTTTAAGGACACTGTTTATAAAAAATTCAAGTATTTCACATATTTCCGAAATTTGAGTGTCTCGTATAAATAAAAATGAGATTTTTTTTTTGAATCATTAGAAACAAAACCGGTCCACAATTTCTGCCATAAATGTGTAAGAATGGTAATATATACTTTGAATTGACATTTCCTTGTACCTATGGATGGCTGGCCAAGGTGCTACAAATGTTAAGTGTAGCTGACTAGCAGTTATCAATTAAAATACATGGAAAATTTAACAGTGTTCTCAAGGAAGTTCTGGTGGTTTTGATAAAACCACATGCAGAATCACAAGGAAAATGCACATACAAGGAAATTAAAATCCAAGTTTCACTGTAAAGAAAGAGTGTCATTAGGCACTGAAATGTACACTAAAATTGATCAAATTAAGATATGCTGGTATGACCACAGATTCATTCTAGGGCATCAAAAATGAAGATCATGAATAAATGAACACTGATGAGATCAACAACAAAGTGGACAGACCATGAAACAGAGTAGCAGGTGTGCTTATGAGAGGCAAGAAAACCAGAAGATTCTCTAAGGTAATTCATTCCAATGGAAATGTGGATGATTATGATGATGGTGGTGGTGGTGGTGGTGGTGATGATGGTGGTAGCAGCAGCAACAATGACGGGGCTTATGGTTATGATGGATACAACTACTATTTGCTTTGTGATCTCAATCTGTCAAAAAGTTCTTCCAGCATGACAGAATTTGACTGTTTACACATGTCACACAAGTAAGGTAATGATTATGCAAGGACATTCACATGGATGACCAGGTGGGATGATGTTACCAGGCTGCCTCATGACAGCAGGACGTGATGGGGGATTGGGCTTTGTTGTGAGCCGATTTGAAGCAGAAACCACCACTGGAAGCTGATGAAGACTCCCACTTCTGCTACCACTGCCCAGTGGCTGGCACCCACGAGCTTCATAGCCATCATAATCTCTACCATCATAATTGGCATCAAAAAACTTCTTGAACCACTGAAGGAATTCAAAATTGTCCTGAAACCGGCCTTTAATCAATTTATCTACGGGGATAACCTGCAATGGAGAATTTTAACATTACTGTAAATGTCACATATTTTAAAAAATGAAACCCCACTTTCTGATGGTAATGATTTTATGGTTTCTAAAATGTCAGCAAATACAGTTCACTGTTTTATCTACCAGGTTTCTGTACATACTGGGCTCTTAACCATCAACATCCTCTTTCAACAATATGGAAGAGCATAAATATTATCATTAAGGTCACAACTCTTGATAGCAAGGTCATTTGAGGGGAGTTAATGATGAATTACTAGCAGACAGTGGCTAAAATCTAGACAGAAATATGTGTGATGATAGCAGTAGTAAACCAGCAACTTAGTAGAGACATGGGAACTGTACAAACACTGAAGAAGAAGTAAAACATTTGCCAGAAACCCATGGACTAAACAGCGCCAATAAACAATACATGTGTTTCAGTAAGAGGAATAACAGCTGATGATGTATGTAGTACTGCACGTTCCTTGAGCATTTCATTACACTCAAGACTTTAAATTCTTCATATCTGAGGATCAGTTTTGGAGCTATTAATTACGTTTCAACACTACTACCTTACAAAGAGAAAATAAGCAAGAGGACAGATGAACTGCAAATATATATATTAATAAAAAATATATAAGTAACATTAATAACGAATTCAGACATAGCCTACAACATAACATCAAATCTTTAGTTGGTTCCAAAGGCCTTTCTTACAACCATCTGCAGGTACAGTCAACATAAACAGTATATACATGCACTAAGGACTACAAAACTTACAATTACACTGTAGTCTTGAATTCTCTGTTTCATTTTTTTGTTGACCTCACATTTTCCATATCATGTCTAGGACAGTAATTTTTTTAAGAACCACAGCAACAGTATCTGAAAACTGCTGCAGACTTATATCAGCCTTTCTTGTGGAGCAAACTTTGACAGTCTCTGGTTAGCAAGTGCATTAAATATTGTTAAATGCATACTGTATTGATAAGGCATGAAATAATCCTTAAATTAGGCATAATGCACAAAGTAATACCTTTCACTCATGACGTATCTGGGTTTCTTCTCCACTTGCTTACAACACATGAACTAAACCAGAAGCCCTTACTAGCACACATTCATCACAATATGCATAACCCTAAACATGGTAATATACGCATAAAAATGTGTCAAAACTGCCTCCAGTGATCAGCAATTGATTACGGAGAATGTTCCAGAAACAAACAGAATACACAGTTTAACATACATGATGAACAACAGAGTAACACTTACCTTATCCACACCCATTTTCTTGAATGCCGCCTGGAGGATCTTGAAGTTCTGAATATACTCATGTTCCAGGTTAGTTTTGAACTTAATCCTCTTCATGACCACACTACCTGTAACAGAAATGTGAAACTATCACAATGTAAAATGTGCAACAACATTCACCACCTTCACTCCCCCTTTCTTCCTGTTTGAGATAATCTTTTGCTTGTCATAATGTCCAATATTCCAGCTGCAAGCAGACCCACCACATACTGACACCTGTCAAGAAACAACTTGAGATTTTTACATCAGTTAAAAAAATCCTTTACCTGTCAGGCTGAGCTACATAAGTATTCTTTATCCTGCAGCGTTTGTGAATCAAAGAATCACTACTTCACCACATGTGATACGTAAACATCTATGCAATGCATGTACATTGTATGAGAAGGAACTGCAAATTATTGAAGCATAACCAGTAATTGTTTGCTTAAATGGAGTAACAACCTAGCAAAACACTGTAAGGGGGTTGGGG
>Ga0209755_10008991_pt1 | contig 10597 bp, 8 predicted proteins | sample TergutCo191P1_FD_187301 | JGI IMG/M metagenome (GOLD analysis project Ga0209755, IMG submission 187301) | Cornitermes sp. P1 segment gut microbial communities from Petit-Saut dam, French Guiana - Co191P1 (SPAdes) (version 2) | ecosystem: Host-associated > Arthropoda: Insects > Digestive system >... | reverse complement strand
ACGCGCCGTTGACGGCGCTCACGAAGCGCCCAAACCGGGCGAAGAAGCCCGCGTCGAGGCTGAATCTCTTGCGCAGCCCGGAAACCGTCAGTAGGGACATGGCTCAATGATACGCCCTTTTGCCGGAAGTTTCAATCGCCGAGCCTTGGCTCGGCGCCGCCGACCGCCTTGGCCTGGCGGCGGCGCCGCCCGCATGGCTCCGGCGCTCTTGAACTGCGCCGCAAAATCCGGTATAATTGCAGTATCGGATGAATGACGCGCCCTTTCACTTCGATGGCCTGCGCTTTTCGTGCGCCCGCTGCTCCTGCTGCTGCCGGCACGAGGGGGGCTACGTGTATTTGTCCGAGGGGGACCTTTCCCGCCTGGCCGGAGCCTTCGGGATGGGGCTTGAGGGCTTCGTCGAGGCCTGGTGCCGCTGGGTTCCCTACACGCCGGGCCGGGAGCGCCTGTCGCTGCGGGAGAAGCCCGGCCTTGACTGCGTTTTCTGGAGCGCCGGGGCGGCTGAGGGGGGCGGCTGCTCGGTCTACGGGGACAGGCCGCTTCAGTGCAGGGCCTTTCCCTTTTGGGACTCGGTACTGGGCTCGCGCCGCTCGTGGGAGGCGGCGGGCAGGGACTGCCCCGGCATAGGCTCCGGGGCGCTGCACTCGAGGGAAGAAATCGACGGCTTTCTGCGCCGTCTTGAAGGAGAGCCTGTGATCGAGCGGAAAATGCCGCGCGCCGGGAGGGGCTAGATGCGCATACGTTTCTGGGGGGCAAGGGGCTCCCTGCCTTCCCCGCTGCTGCCGTCGCAGGTAAGGGAAAAGATCATGGCGGCGCTGCGGCGCGCGCGGCCGGAGGACCTGGCCGACTCGAAAAGCATCGAGCGCTTCGCAAGGGGGCTTCCGCCCTGGCTTTTCGGCACGGTCGGGGGCAACACTTCCTGCGTCAGCCTGGAAGCGGACGGCCTTGACGGGCTCATCGTCTTTGACTGCGGCTCGGGCATGAGGGAGCTTGGAAAGGCCAGGCGCGCTTCCCCGAACTACCACGTCTTCATGTCCCACTTCCACTGGGATCACCTTCAGGGGCTGCCGTTTTTCGGCCCGGCCTTCAGCCCGGCGTCGTCCCTCGACTTCTACTCGCCCAGGCAGGGCTTCGAGGGCGACCTGGCCGGGCTCATGCGCGGGCCCTACTCGCCGATTGGCCTTCATGACCTTCCGGCCAAGACGAGCTTTAGCTGCCTGGAGGGGCCGGTTTCCCTGGGCCCCGCGTCGGTTTCGTTCAAGAAGATGAACCACCCGGGCGGCTCGTACTCCTACAGGGTCGAGTGCGGGGGGAAGAGCTTCATCTACGCGACGGACGTTGAGCTTGAGGTGCAGGACTTCATCCGGAGCGAGGAAAACGCGGCCTTTTTCACCGGCGCCGACGCGATTGCGATTGACGCGCAGTACACGCCCATGGAGGCCATAGAGAAGCATAGCTGGGGGCACAGCCCGTACAGCATGGCGGCGGAGTTCGCCGTGAGCTGGGGGATAAGGCGCCTCATCCTTTTCCACCACGATCCCACTTCCGACGACAGGAAGCTGCACGAGATGCTAAGGTCGGCCAGCCGGTACCTCCGGCACATCGGCGCGGACGGCGTCAGCGTGAGCCTTGCCGCGGAGGGCAGGGAAGTGGTATTGTAGGGGGCCGGCCCGCCCGGGCCGGCGTTTTTTTTTGGGAGAGCATATGCGCAAAATAGCCAAGCGCGCCGCCGGGCTTCTGGCGGCGCTTGCGGCGCTGGCGCTGATCGCGGGCGCGGCGCTTGCCGCGGCCTTCGCCTTCGCCAACTCGCCGCCCCCCGGATTGCCGGACCCGCTTTTCGCGGCCGACGGGCTTGAGATCGAGTGGCTGGGCGGCGCCGCGTTCGCGCGCTTCGAGGTGCGCCGCGGGGAGAGCGCCAGGTCGGCGGGAAACAGGCTGGCCGCGGCGGGCCTAATCCGCAGCCGCCATTTCTGGAACATGCTGGGGCGCCTCAGCGGCAGCCACATCAGGGCCGGCACCTACCTCATCGAGCTTCCCGCCAGCCAGACGGCCATCCGCGCCATCCTCGAGGAGGGCAGGGAGGTTCTGCTGCGCGTCACGGTGCCGGAGGGGCTGACGGTCAGGGAAACGGCGCTGCGCGTGGAGGCCGCCGGGATAGCGCCGGCGCGGGACTTTGTCGCGGCCGCCTCGAATCCCCGTATCCTGGCGGAATTCGGCGTCCCGGGGCCGACCATGGAGGGCTACCTTTTCCCGGACACCTACCTTTTCCCGGCGGGCTTCCCGGCCGAGGGCGTCGTGCGGGCCATGGCGGGGAACTTCTTCGCGCAGATCGCCGCGATCGACGCGCGCATGGCGGCGCTGCCCCCGGCCGAGCTTGCCAGGGCCGTCATCCTGGCCTCGATAGTCGAGAAGGAGCACCGCGTGCCTGAGGAGGCGGCGGTGATGGCCGGGGTGTTCGAGAACAGGATGAGGATAGGCATGGCGCTTCAGTCCTGCGCCACGATTGCCTACATCCTGTCCGAGGTGCTGGGCGAGGATCACGAGGAGACGATCATCCACAGGCGCTACGGGAACCGGATCCTCTACCGGCACCTCGAGATTCGCAGCCCGTTCAACACCTACCTGGTCCGCGGCCTTCCCCCGGCGCCGATTGCGTCTCCCGGGGCGAATGCGCTGCGGGCGGCCTTCGAGCCGGCGCAGGTCGGCTACCTGTTTTTCGTGCTGAGGCCCGGCGGCCGCGGCGATCACAACTTTTCCAGGACGCTGGCGGAGCACAGCAGGTTTGCGAGGGAATTTCACGACTCGCTCAGGTAGGGCGCCCCGCGCCCGGCCGTCGCCCCCTGGACGGGCGGCGCCGCCTTGGCGATCGGCGGCCTTTGGGCGGGCGGCGCGCCTTGCATGGCCGGCGGCGCCTTCCGCGGGGCCCCGCGCCGGCGCCCGGCGGCCTTGCCGGGGGGCCCTGTGGGGCGCATAGCCAGATCCACCATTGACGAGGTGCAGGAAAGGCTGGACGCGGTTGCCGTTGTCGAGGGCTACGTGCGCCTGGAGAGGCGCGGCGGGCGCTACTGGGCGCGCTGCCCATTCCACTCGGGCGGGCAGGAGCGCACGCCCTCCTTCACGGTGGATCCGGACAGGAAGATGTACCACTGCTTCGGCTGCGGCAAGGGCGGCGGGATAATCGGCTTTGTCATGGAGATGGACAAGACCGGCTTTCCGGAGGCGGTCGAGGGGCTTGCTCGAAGGCTGGGCGTGGAAATCGCCTACGAGGGCGGCCCGCTCCCCGACGCCGCGCTGCGCGACGCCGAGCATGCGCGCAGGGAGCAGCTTTTCGAGCTGAACCGCCGGGTGGCCGGCACCTTCAGCCATTTCCTTCTGGAAAAGCCTGAGGGCAGGCCGGCGCTGGACTACATTTTGTCCCGCGGCGCCGACATGGGGGCGGTCAGGCGCTTCAGGCTGGGCTACGCGCCTCGGGACCGCGGCTGGCTGCGGCGCTTCCTGGAGGGCAAGGGCTACTCGGGCGAGTTCCTGGACGGCTCGGGGCTTTTTTCCCGCGGCAGCCCGGGCATGGCCTTTTTTTCAGGCAGGCTTATGTTTCCAATCGCGGACAGGCAGGGGCGCACCGTGGCCTTCGGCGGCAGGGCGCTTCCCGGCGCCGCATGGGCGGGCGGCGGCGAGCCGCCCAAGTACATAAACAGCCGCGAGACCGGCGCCTACAAGAAGGGCCAGATCCTGTTCGGCCTTGACCTGGCGCTGCCGGAAATCCGCAGGTCGAAGCGCGTCTACGTGGCCGAGGGCTACATGGACGTGATGGCGCTGCACCAGGCCGGCATCGCGAATGCCGTCGCCCCCTGCGGCACGTCCTTCACGGACGAGCAGGCGCGGCTCCTGCGCAACTGGGCCGACTCCGCGGCGCTGGTCTTCGACTCTGACGAGGCCGGGCTCAAGGCGGCGGACAAGGCGATCGTGACCTGCCGCAGGAACGGCCTTGCCTGCTCGCTGTCCGTCCCGGGGATGGGCGGCGGCGGCCGCGATGCTGGCCGCGGCGCTGCCAGCGATGCTGGCGCGGAAATGAAGGATCCGGCGGACATTTTGCTGAAATTCGGCGCCGAGGCCTTGAAAGGGGCGATGGAAAATGGTATGCTGGACTTTGAGTATCTTATCGCCAGGGGCAAAACACTTTACGACACTTCCATGCCTCAGGGAAAGGCGGGCGCTCTCGCGGCGCTTTACCCGTATCTGGACGCCCTGGGCTCGCAGACGGAGCGGGACGCCTGCATAGAGGCCGCGGCGGACGCCCTTCGCGCGGATCGCGCCGCGGCTAGGGCAGACTACGCGAGGCGCCGGGCAGGCGGCGGCTCCCATGGCGGCGCCGGTAGCGGCGCCATTGGCGGAGGCGGCGGGGAGAGGGATTCGGGAGGGCAGGCCGGCGGGCGCGAGGGGCCGATGAGGATGAACGACGAGCTGTTCCTCCTCACGCTGGTGGCCGTGACTCCCGGCCTGTACCCCGATTTCCGCGCCTCCGTCGGGATGCGCGAGATAGAGGATCCGGCGGCGAAGGAGCTTTTCGTTGCGCTGGAGGAGTGCTTCATGAACGGGGAGAGCGGCGCCGACGCGCTTTTCGCGCGCATAGCCTGGGATGGCCTGCGCGGGTTTGTGGCCGAGAGGGGCTCGTCCCCTGAGTTCGGCGCCGGCGACCCGGCGAAGCTTGTGCGGGACGGGATAAAGAGGGTGAGGCTGAAGAAGCTGCGCCGCAGGCTTTCGGAGATCGAGGGCGACCTGCGCTTTCGCGAGCGCGGCGGCGCTGCCGGCCCCGCCGCGGACGGCGATGCCGCCGCCCTTGAGGATCTGATTGCCGAGAAGATGGGCCTGGACGCGGAGATACGCGAACTTGAATATGCTGACGGGAAGGTAAGCAAGCAATGACGGACACCAACAAGGCAGGCGAGTCCGGGGCCGAAGCCCCCGGGGCTGAATCCCAGGGGGCTGAGCCCCAAAGGGCTGAGTCCCAGGGGTCTGAGCCCCAAGGGGCTGATCCCCAGGGGGCTGGGGGCTCTGTTCGGGCGGCGGAGGCTGATGCCCGGCCCGCCTGCGATGGCGGCGGCTCCGATGGCGCCGAGGGGCGGCCCGGCGAGGGCGCCGCCGAGCCGCCAGGCGCTTCCGGCCCGCCGGCGCCTGAGGGCGCATGCGGGGCCGGCGCCTCCGAGCCGCCCGTTGAGCCGGGCGCATGCGGGTCGCCCGCGCCGGATGGCGCCGCCGAGCTGGACCCGGCGGTTGCGCGGCTGCTTCAGTACGCCGAGGGCAAGCAGTCGATCTCCTTCGAGGAGCTTTCGGACTTCCTGCCCGAGCACATTTCCGACACGGACAAAATCGAGCCGGTGCTGGCGCTTCTGGAGGCCAGGAGCATACAGGTCACGGAGGACGACGGCGCCGACGGCGACGACGCAAAGCCGGAGGAGGCCAAAAGGCCGGATTCCGGCAGGAAGCGCTCCGAGTCGGCCGACAAAAAGGCCTCGCTGGTGGACGACCCTGTGCGGATGTACCTGCGCGAGATCGGCCGCGAGAGCCTCCTTTCCGCGGAGCAGGAAATCGAGCTTTCCCGCGAGATGGAGGAAGGCGAGAACATCATCAAGGACGTGATCAAGAGATCCGGCATGGTCATCCCCGAGTTCCACCGCATCGTCGAGGAGGTCTTCTCGAAAAAGGACCTGCGCGAGATGAGCCTCTCGAAAAAGGAGATGACCGAGTTCCTCGCCGAGCGCAAGCGCCTGACGTCGAGCTACAGGGAGTCGCTGCGCACCATCCAGGGCGATCTTCGCAACTACGTCGAGGCCAAGCAGCGCCTCATCGACCGCGGCGCCGACTACCTCGAGGACAGGGAGATAGCCGCGCTGCGCCGCAGGATCACGCGCGTCCTCAAGAACGTGCAGATCCACGCCGACGAGCTTCACGGCATTTCCGAAAAGTTCCTGGCGGCGGCGAGGGAGATAAGCGAGAACAGGCTCGAGCAGGAGCGCATTGGCAGGCACCTTCAGGCCGGATCGGTCAGGGATCTGCGGGCGCTGGGCCGCAACCTCACCATCCAAAAGGAGAGGGAGCGCCTGGAGGAGGAGCTGGGGCTTTCCGCGGACGAAATCAAGGAAAAAATCCGGCTGATCCAGGTCAAGGAAAAAACCCTGCGCTCCATCGAGGACGAGTTCGAGGAGCCCAGCCAGGCCATCATGGAGATGGCGAAGGAGATAAGCGACGGCAGGGACAAGGTGAAGCGCGCCAAGGACCGGCTCATCGAGGCCAACCTGCGCCTGGTGGTTTCAATCGCGAAAAAGTACACCAACCGCGGCCTGCACTTTTTCGACCTGGTGCAGGAGGGCAACATCGGCCTGATAAAGGCCGTCGAGAAGTTCGAGTACAAGAAGGGCTTCAAGTTCTCGACCTACGCGACCTGGTGGATCAGGCAGGCCATCACGCGCTCGATTTCCGACCAGGCGCGCACGATCCGCATCCCCGTCCACATGATCGAGCAGATCAACAAGGTCTCGCGCGAGTCGCGCCAGCTCCTCCAGTCCCTTGGGCGCGAGCCCTCCGACGAGGAAATCGCCGACAAGCTGGGCTGGCCGGTCTCGCGCGTGAAGCAGGTGAAAAAGGTCGCCCGCGAGCCCATCAGCCTGGAGATGCCGATCGGCGAGGAGGAGGACTCGCTCCTGGGCGACTTCATCGAGGACAAGGACGTCGAGAACCCGGCGCTGCGCACGGCGCGCACGCTTTTGCAGGAGGAGGTCTCCGACGTGCTGGCCACTCTGCCCCCGCGCGAGCAGGAGGTGCTGAAGATGCGCTTCGGGCTGGGGGACGGCTACTCGCTGACGCTGGAGGAGGTGGGGCTTCTCTTCAAGGTGACGCGGGAGCGCATAAGGCAGATAGAGGCGAAGGCCCTGCGCCGCCTGCGCCACCCCAGGCGCAGCCAGAAGCTCAAGGACTTTTTGGATCAGTAGCGCCCGGCGCTCGGGGCGCCTGGCGCCTCGCGCTCGGCGCGGCATGCAATTTTGAAACGAGGAGCGGATATGGTAACGGAAAACGAGCTTAACAAGCTGCGGGAGCTGCAGGAGACCCTCTCGGGGAAAATCCGGCTGGAGCAGGCGATCCTTGAGATTCCCAAGCAGCTTGTCAACCTGGAGGAGGCGTACAACAGGACGCGCAAGGCCTTCGTCGATAAAAACCTTGAGAAGGAAAGGCTCAGGCATGCCGAGGAGGAGGCGCGCTCGCTTCTGAGGGACGCCGAGGCGGCGCGCGAAAAGGCCGAGAAAACCATCTCCGAGATCAGCACCCAGCGCGAGTACGAGGCGCTGGACAAGGAGCGCCACACGGCGGAGGAAAAGGAGCAGCAGTACGGCAGGGAGGTCCAGCAAAAGGAAAGGGCCCTTGCCGAGCTGGAGGAGCAGATCAGGCGGCACGGCGAGCTTATCGAGCAGCAGGAAAAGGAGCTTGAGGAGCGCCGCTCGGTGATCGAGGCGGAAAAGGCCGAGAAAAACGCGCAGATCGAGGCGCTCCAGCGCGAGGAAAGGCAGCTCACCGACGACCTTGACAAGGAGGTCGTGTTCAAGTTCGAGCGCATCCTGCGCAACAAGTCCGGCGTCGGCATTGTGGCGATCAAGGGCAACGTCTGCATGGGCTGCCACATGATCCTTCCGGCGCAGTTTTCGAACAGCGTGCGCATCGGCGACGACTTCGTCTTCTGCCCCTACTGCTCGCGCATCCTGTTCTACGAGGAGGCGCCGGAGGGCGAGGAGGTTTTCTTCGACTCGGGCGACTCGGGGGCGCTGTACGATCCGGAGGAGGAAGAGGAGGAATTCGAGGAGGAGGACAGGGAGGAGGAAAAGCCCCCCGCCGACTTCGACGAGTAGCGGCTTTGGCGATGGGCCGCGCCGCCGCCCGGCGCCCGGGAGCCATCCCGGCGCCGGGAGGAAAGTCCGGGCTCCGCAGGGCATGATGCCGGGCAACCCCCGGGGCCGGCTTTTTCAGGCGCCGCGCTTTTGCGGGGCGCCCGGGAAGGCCGGCACAGAAAGCGCAGCAGAAAGCAAACCGCCGGCCCGGCGCATTGCGCCGGAGCGGCAAGGGTGAAACGGCGGGGTAAGAGCCCGCCTCGGCGGCGGCAACGCCGCCGGAAAGATTTCGCCGCCGCGGGAGGCTCGCGCGGCCATGCCCTGGCAATGCCCAAGGCATGCCCCGTGGCTTTTGCGGCGGCGAAAAACGGCAAGCCTCATCAGGAGCAAAGCCAAGCAGCGCGGCGGCCGGCTATCCGGCCGCGCCGGCGGCCCGCCGGCCAAGCGCGGGTAGGCTGCACGGAAAAGGGCGGAAACGCCCTTTCCAGACAGATGGCGGCAGCGGCGGCGCCGGCCCTAAGGGCCGCGGTCCTAAGGCCCGCGGCCCTCGGGCCGGGCGCCGCCGCCGACAGAACCCGGCTTACTGCGGCCCATCGCTTTTTTTTTGCCGCGCCGCGCGGGAAGCGAGGCCGGCGCCGGCTGGCCGCACCTGCGCGGCGCTGCTGGCAGATGCATCGGGCTGAAAGCCCGCGGGAGCCGCTGATCTGATCGGCGGGTCCCTATGGAGGATGGCATGAAAAACGCGTATCTCGAGGCCCTGCCCCTGAAGGGCATCGCAAAGCGCCAGGGCGCCGGGCGGGGCGACGCCATTCCCTTTGCTGGCTATCCCAGGCAGCACCCGTCGGAAAAGGGCAAGCTGATCCTGGTGCACGAGCCCCTTGGCTCCAGCCCCACGGTGGTGGAGTTCAGGCTTGACGACGTGCTTTCGGTCGAGGAAGTCCCCTCGGCGGTCACCGAGGCGGGCGAGGGGATTCCGCTGATACGGCTTTGGATTCGGCGCGGCGCCCGCGGCGTCATCCTCGAGCCTTTCGAGGTGGACAGCCCGGTAAGGTTTTCAGGCAAGGCCGCGGAGCTGCGCGAGCGCTTCCTGGGCGCCGCCATTGGCGCCGCCGCTGGAGCCTCAGGCGGCGAGCCGAAGCCCATGCGGCATGGGCCCTGAGCCCCGCTTTTTCGGCGCCGCTTGCGCCGGCAGCGCCGCGCTTGCCGGCGCGCCGCCTGCCGAAGCCGGGGCTGCCGGGGCCGGGGGCGGGCGGGCAATCCGCTGCGGCCTTTGCCCGCGCCGCTGCGAGATTCGGGACGGCGGCTTTGGGGACTGCGGCGCCCGAGGAAACAGGGGCGGCAGGGGATTTCTGCCCTATTTCGGCCGCGTGACGGCGCTGGCGCTGGACCCGATCGAGAAAAAGCCGCTTTACCACTTCCGCCCCGGCTCGCAGGCGCTTTCCGTTGGGTTTGCCGGCTGCAACCTGCGCTGCCCATTCTGCCAGAACTGGCGCATTTCCCGCGCCCTTGACCCGCCCTCGGCGCAGGCGCCGGCGCCGCCGTCGAAGGCGCTGCCCGCTCTCGCCGCCTCGGGCGGCGGCGGCGCCTCCGGCGATCCCGCGGCCGGCCTTCCCGGCCGGAGCATGCGGCCCGCCGAGCTTGTCTCTGAGGCGCGGCGCTGCGGCAGCGGCGCGATTGCCTACACCTATTCCGAGCCGCTCGTCCACGCCGAGTTTCTCCTGGACTGCATGGCGCTGGCGCGCAAAAGCGGCATCGCCGGCATACTCGTCACGAACGGCTGCGTCTGCTCGGGGCCAGCCGAGGAAATCCTTTCCCTGGCCGACGCCGCCAGCATCGACCTTAAGTGCTTTTCGCGCGCCGCCTACGAGCGGATCCTCGCCCAAGGCGCCGCCCCTGGCGCCCTGCCCGACGGCTCGGGCGGCGCCGCGGGCAAAAGCGCTGCCGGAGCCTCCGGCGCGGCGGGCGAAAGCTCCTGCGCCGCCGGCAAAAGCGCTGCCAGAGCCGCAGGCGGCGGGGCGGGGGAGCCGGCGCCGGGAGAGGGGATGCTGGAGGCGGTCAAGGCCTTTGCTCGGCTTGCCTCCGCCAAGGGCGTTCACGTTGAGGTTGCGACGCTTGTTGTTCCTGGCCTTAGCGACTCCCCGGAGGAGCTGGATGCCTGCGCCGATTTCGTCGCGTCCCTCGGCGCTGGGGCCGGCGGCGCTGAGCCTGGCGACGCCGCGCGGCTGCGGGGGGGCGATCCCTGGCGGGAGGCGCCGTGGCACCTTTTGGCCTGCCGCCCGGCGCATCTCTGGAAAGGCCCGCCTGTGGATTCGGGCTTTTTGCTGCGGGCCCGGGAGCGCGCCGCCGCGAAGCTGCGCTTTGCCTACGCGGGCGGCTTTCCCGGCGGGGCAAGCGACACCCTCTGCCCCTTCTGCGGCGCCCTTCTGGTGCGGCGGCTGGGCCATGGCGCCCATGCGCCCGGGCTTGCCGCGCCAAAGTCCGGCGGGGCTTTTTTCGCCTGCGCCGCCTGCGGCGGGGAAACCCGCATTGCCCGCTGATCCGCCGGCGCTCCACCTCGCCGGACGGCGCGACTCTGAGGCTCGGGCCTCAGGCGCCGGCCATTGGGCGCGGGCCTTCGGGAGGGGGGCTTGGCAAGGCTTGCGAAAGCGCGCCATACTGATGGCGACATGAAACGGCAGGAAAGCGGCACCACTCAAAGGCCTCGGGCAAGAGCCTGTTTTCGA
>Ga0209755_10008990_pt1 | contig 10598 bp, 5 predicted proteins | sample TergutCo191P1_FD_187301 | JGI IMG/M metagenome (GOLD analysis project Ga0209755, IMG submission 187301) | Cornitermes sp. P1 segment gut microbial communities from Petit-Saut dam, French Guiana - Co191P1 (SPAdes) (version 2) | ecosystem: Host-associated > Arthropoda: Insects > Digestive system >... | reverse complement strand
CTAATAGCTGAGGTGCAAGGAATGCTGAAGGACATTATATCATCATCATCATCAGATTCTAGTGCTTATAGCAGTTTAAAGGTCAGTCTGACCCACAGTCATATTCCTAATTATCAAGAAAAAGAGGTATAAACGCTCTTCACTAGGTTGTGAAATTTATCAACAGAGCCTTTTCATCACAGTATATTTTTGGACGTTTGTATTTGTGATCAGCAGATTAAATGAACCACAGTCTTTAGCCACAGTACTCTTCAAACACAAAACTTATGGAATTGCTTCAGTGTGAATTTTCCACCCACACCATATGCTTTCTCACGTCCATATGTTTGTCTGGTGTTATTAGTAACTACCAAGGCATGACTATTACCCTTGATACAGCAGTGTGTGGAGCAGTTTTTTGAATTTGTAATATATTTTTATCTCATTTTATGAGGGTTTTTTTTATACATCTTAATTCATTGACTTCATGGACTTTTACCATCATACATATTAATATCTGACACGTTACATTTTGGGAACCAATCCTGTCCCAAAACATAGTGTGTCAAATTTCAACACCACTAAACAAAGCCCATAAAGTCAATGAGTTCAGATGTGGTAAACTACCATTATCAACCTGCAGAATAGGTTCATTTTTGTATTGTTAAAAACACCTGTTTGCACCCTTTCTACAATGAGGTTTAACATGTAACAATTTTTTTCAGAGAGCTTTTGGCACCAGTCTTTGAAATAACAATATATAATGTAGTCCCTCGTAATTATAACAGACATATGAATAATACTGCTTAGTTAATCATATTATATGTAACCAACAGGGTTCTTTTTGTTTAACAGAACCATGCAGTTCAGGAGATTTCTCAAGTCTCTGAAAAACTGTTATTTCAACTGCAGTCAGCTTTAACAGACCCTGAGCTGGAGGAGCAGATGGTTAGAGACAAGTATGAACCAAACCTGTCCATTGCCATACAAAGATTGTTACTGTGCTGTGATAGTGAACATCTGTTCTTGATGGGCACCACAAGTAGCATGCACAACCAGTGTTCCTGTCACTTCTTCTTCCCACTTATTCACCTCTCTCTAACACTTTTTGTCTTAGCACATCACTCTTGCTTGGTTAACCAGCTTGAGGACATCTCAGCAAAATTTAATTTTGGTTTGCTTTTCTTAGTTGTTTGTTTTAGTTAACTGGACCAGGTCACTGTCCTTGCTTGGTATGGTGAAAAGTTTGGTTCTAATTTCAGTTGTTAACTACCTGCAACATCATGCAAGTTTCATTTCTTTATTTGTCATTTCTGTCTGTGTAAATGGGGCCTGGAGTCACTGCAACATAAGGGAATTCACTTGCATGTGCAAGTACAAATTGTTCAGGTCATTTTTTGTTGTCTGCTGAATTGTCATCATCATTACGATTGTGTCATATGTGCACTTGCACCCCCACCTGCTTTTGTGTGTCATCCTTGGTTTAAACATTGGTGTAGTAAGAAAATCAAAATGGCTGGGAAAATGGAATGATAGCACAGCATGCTATGCTGCAGAAAATGCATGCTGTTGTAGGTAGCAAACAACATAAAATAAGAATCTGCACCACCACCACCCCCCACCCCCCAAAAAAAAACTCATCTCACAATACTACACTGGTTGCTAGCCTAGGCCAGCATGCCCCAAAACAAGCAATTTAGAACATGATATGCAATGTACATATAACATAACACTGCAGCACATTTGCCTAACCAGTCAAACATTTCCAGTGAAGTGAGACACAAATATTATTCAGTCTGCTGCCATGGGAACTCAATGCTCTCTCTTTGCTTTGTTGCTGAATTACATATTTCACTGTCAACAATATAAATACTTTATCCTGCTCAAACCTCCTTGTCTAACCTAACAGCCCAGTACTGTTTGGTTTCAAGAGATTAATTCTACTTTGATTTCAAGTCACTGTCAATAACGCTAACATGCTTAGTTCTTCATAAAAAGTGCCCAATATTTTGGCTGATTTCAACCAAATCTGGAGTTTATCGACAGATTTTAATAAAAAATCTCCAATACTAAATTTTGCAAATATCAATCCAGATCAACAAGCTTCAATAAAATGACGCCAATATTAAATTTTGCAAAAAAACCATCCATTGGGGGCTCAGTTGATATGTGCAGACAAGCAGATGGACAGACAGACACAACAAAGTTAACAGTCACTTTTTGTGACTGTGCAAACACACCTATACCAGACTGGAACACAATTTTGCCGAGTTCTCATTTCTTTCACCCCAAAAATTTCTGTTCTGTATCCCTGTTTTCTTGCACTTCCTGTCTCAAAATTCTTGTTGACCTGAAGTGGCTTTGCCTCCTTTACCTTACCTTTGGGTCTCATTGGCCTCCTGTCTTGCAAACCCTCTGCTTTATCAAACCACATTCTCACTCCTGACACCACTAAGACTAAGCATGACACTGCTGCTGCTTGTTGAAAGATTCAATAGAAACTTTTGGTAAGAAAGGTTTAAGAATATGCCACTCCTGATTCCACAAGACAAAGATCTTCAACACTGCTGTGAAAACCTCAGATCTCACAAAAGAGATAAAAATGTGTGCAAGTGGATATTGAAATTGTGCCCTTTCTTGCAATAGCTGCATATTTATATTCATTGTATTGCACTTCTAATGTTTCTAAAGCTTTTGGGGCTATTTGCAAACCTATTTAATACAAAAACTTAACCATCAGTACAGTACAGGATTAACACAAAACATATAAACATATTGCTCATTTGCAACAAGAATGTCACAACTCAAAATTTGGCATTTTTTAATTATTGGTATAGAAAGAAACGTTTGCAGATGCCCTTTTAACAGGTATAGTGTTGTAATGCAGTTTACAAAACTCGCTGCTGGAGAGCAGTTGTGTCATCATTGCACTCATAGAAAATTATAGCACTCCAAAACCTTTAAAAGTCTCTCCTAAAAAATCACACATTTTGAGTTGTGACACTGTTGTTGCAAATGAGTGATATGTGCAAATTAAGTTACCTTAGAATGAAGGTATAAATACTGCATCTCCTTCACAGTTTCCATTCTTAAAATCATCTTACAATATTGACAAAGCACAAAAATATGTCAGTGTTGCACACAAGCATTCTCTCTACACCCCTGGCATAGTCACTGCTTGCTTCTTGTAGTGTCAGTCCCAGTGCCAACAGCCTTAGCACTTATGCACTTATCAGCTTTCACACCCAAAACAGAATATCAGGTCATAACTTGTCTCACATTTAATGCAGAACTTTATTTCAACAGGAGCTTGGAGGATAATGGCTGTTGCTGCTGTACAGAAGATTTGGGCACAGAAACTGACACCAGCAATGAGATGTTCAGCCAGCATAGTGATGATTCTGAAATAATGCAATCACAAGACTCCTCTGTAGCTCTTCAAATGATACAAGAAATGACAATAGCAGAAGCCAAAACTGTTGGAGAAAGTTCAATGACCAAATCACAAGCAATGTGCAATATTAATAATTCAGCATGTTACAATGTACCAACAGACAGTAACACTTGTTGCAAACAAACAAATGGCAGTCTGCATTGTGGAAGAACTCACAAAGTGTTGGCAAGTTCATTAGCTAAGACGAAACAAAGTAACACTAAAAAGTTTGGCAATGCTGTAAAGCAGGTTCATTTTGCACCTTCAGCACAAGATCCACCATTACAGTCCACAATACATGCTGAACACTTGATGGAAGTCAGTCATGCATTGGAAAGTCAGACTGACACACAGTCAACATACTTCTCCAACCATACAAACCTTCAAGCATCATCATCAACACAGACTCAAAACCTTTCACACATTCCAATTTATACTAATCTTACCCATGGGTCTTCAAACCATGAGATTCAGATGCAGTCTAATGCCAAGAGCACTGCTGACCCACAACACAGTGAAATACATTTAAATGTGCATTCAGAATTAAATACTCAACAAAACATTCAAAGTAGAACATTTATGAATGAAAGTACAAATGATATATTCAGCATTCCAAATTGTTCAAGTAGTCTGAAAAAACGTACATGTGACTTACCTCACCTGACAGGCACAAGACAGAAACAAGTTACGAATTTAAGTGAATCATCTGGGGAAAATGTGATACAGAAAGTTCAGTCCAGCATGGAGCCACCTGATGAAACATGCTCTTTGCTGTCAGAAAACCCACCAAATATGAGCAGTACAGCTGAAGGACATGATGATCAAAATGGGATACAGGTGGAAAGTTCAAGGCCCATAGAAAATCCTGCTGAAATTATTGTCTTCAAACAGAATAATAAAACAGGTACAGAAAAGGTTCAAAGTTCTGTTAACAGTAAAACCAAAAATAAAGCTGATTCAAAAATTACAGTGATATCCAGCAACAGGAGTCAAACAGAGCAAAATTTAGCAAAGTCATCAGTCATTAGTACAAATGCAAAACAAACAGAAAATTTTCAGTCACTACATATACTTCAAGATTCAACAGCTGAATCTCAGTATTCTGATCAGTTTGGTTTAACTCAGAGCATGATAACCCAACCAGAAGAGAGATCTTTTATTTTTGGCATAAAAAACATATGGTTACATTCTGCATCAGAATATGTCCCAAATCATGAGCTTCCTGAAGATTTTTGGATAAACAAAACTACTCCTTTCCCAAAAGATTTGTTACAAGCTTTGGACAACTATTGAAAACTGTAAAGAAATAGTGATAAACATAAAACAAACCACACATCTACTAAAACAATCACTATGCCAACAGCCAAACAGTTCTAATCTAGGAAATATACTCTGAGATGTCATCACCATGTAAATACGTGTCATTCTTTACAAGAGTAGTGGTAGAGTATTGAAACATGAAGAAAAATGTCCACATTCTGTTCTAATGGTCTGTAGCTTTTCGGGACTACTGGATGATGAGATAAAGGAACTGAGTACAGTGCACAGTGCAGACCATCATGATTTATTTTGTCATACAGTACATTTTAATGTTTGGGCGTCCTACTAGGCTTCAGTGTCATGCAAGATTGAGCTAACAAGCTAAAACATATCTGTATAAAGAGGGATTCTTAAGAAGAGTTTCTAGATACTCAAAGCGTGTTAAGAGCCCAACTGTCATTATTATTATTATTTTTTTTTTAATATTAATATTAATATTAATCAGTGTTATCAGATGTAATATGGACACTAAAGCACTAAGAACATCTACAACACTAGGAAAGTACACTCCGGAGGCCAATACAGATATATTTACAGAATACAGTCTATAATGATTATGCCATGTAATGAGGCCTAGTGATAAAAACATGTAGCACTGAGTGTTTGGTTAACCGATGAAACTTTATAGCCAAGTTATTTGTTGTCCTCTTTATAGGGTATATGGAGTTACACATACAAACCTGAACAAATGTCGATGCACGTTCCATATGTGCAGGCAATACAGAACATATCCAACATTACCCTCCCTTCTGTTGCGGATGTACTTTACAATATTTCTTTCTTAATCACAAAACAGCTCTCTCTTTCCAGTTTCATGTATTATGTTGTGTAATATGTTATTTGTGCAATATATGTATAACAAAATTTGTTTATTATTTAAATTAGCTGTTGTCATATTACAAGATGACACTTTTTTCACTACAATATACTGTATTTAATTTGCCTAAACTGTATGACTAATTACTTATCTTTTGGTATACACTTGTAACAACCATGCATTCATAGTTATGAAAATACTCACAGATGTGAAAACATTCTGGTAGTGTTTTGTGAAAAGACAGTTCCTTTCTATTTTGCATTGTATTATGTTTATTGTTCATAAGTGAAAACATTAAACTAACTATACATAACATATACAAGCAGTTATTGTGATATATTAATATAGCTACCTGAAACAAAAGAGGTTAATTTACAACCACTCCATCAAGCCACAGGGTAGTACAATTGCTGCGCTGGTCATGCTTTACTCTCTGAACTCCTTACACCCAGTAAACTGCTTAATTTTATTTCCAGAGAGACAGAGCTGACATGTCTCTGTCCACAGCTAGTGACAGCTGTTGCACTGTAACAGCATTCATTTATCAGAGATTCTCTGCAGGCAAGTCTCTTAGCACTTCCACTCCTCACTTCATCATTCATACTCCTCATGTTAAAGACACTGTGTGGTTACGCTGGGAAAAGAGGGTCAGTTAGGTGAAGGGTCTAGGATCAATGATGTAGATATACTTACTTACTCACTCCATGGTGCAGAGTCCTTCTTGAGCAGCTAACTGGTTTGCAGCTAGTCAAGAAATTGCCCGCATTTCACGGAACCCAGAGGTTCATTACCGCACTCATAAGCGTCCGCCACCTGTCCCTATCCTGGGCCAGCCCAATCCAGTCCACATACCCACATCCCACCTCCTGGAGATCCATCCTAATATTATCCACCCATCTACGCTTAGGTCTCACCAGTGGTCTCTTTCCCTCCGGTTTCCCCACCAAGACCCTATACACTCCCCTCTCTTCACCCATCTTTGCTGAGGGGCCACCCTAATGAAAGTTTAAGAGTCGTGTATGTTACCAAAATTCTGTGCAGGTACTCTGATCACAGATTTAGAAAAAGGGGACATGTTTTGGCTAGTGCTTAGAATTTTACTAAGTATAAAATTTGTATGAATTTTTCACAACATCCAACCAGCTACCATTTACTTTATCCCTACCAGTATCCTGCATATGCCCTTGCAAAAGCTTATGTATCATGACAGTGGGCAACCCATTCCAAAAATCTTTTCAGCATGTGTTAAGACCCTTCTGAATCTCCATCTAACATAACAAATGCACTACACATTTTATCAGATAAAAAAATACGAAAGCAAGAAAATAAGTGGTTTGTGAAATGTTGAAGCTGGTAATTCCAAGCAGTGTGTCTGTCCACTCACTAACCACTGACCACATTGTCACTAAGTGCAACTTCTACAGGAACTTGTTAGTGTCTCATTAGTGGTGACCCATAAGCATGAAGTGTACTTTCATGCCACAGATAAGTATACTGAAATCTGGAATGAAACTGCATCATGTACTCACATCCTCATACTTCTCCCTTTGCATGCATCAGAACCTAAGACAATAACCACTAAGTACTCCAACACATGTAATCTAACCTAGCAAACATGAAGGTAGCATTTGACTTGCCCAGTAGAAGGTATACTCACAAGGAAGCCCATAGCTGATGGCATCACTACTGTTTCATCAATACTCATGTTTATCACAGCACGTTACATGAATTTTAGATGGTTGAAGTTGCTATTTGATACACACATGAAAACTCTTCTCTTTTATCCAATATTAAGAATTATTAATTACTGAATACAGCTTTGTACAGAACTGTTCACCTTGAAAGTTACTAAAAATTCACTACAAACTTTTGTCATGTACAAGTGAATGATCTTTTCAAACACTAAACACATGTGAACCCGGTTATATGTGGTTTTTTTCAGCCACATCCATGCATGGTCAGTGAGTGTTAGCACGTTTGCCCATCTATCCCTATCATTTTGACTCATACACATGTTTCTCTGTTCTCACTTTACTCTTAGTGTGTCTATTCAGTTCTTCATCACCATTTTTATTCGTAAACTCTCAGTGATGTCCATAATACACTTTTGTGCGCAGCATAAAAAAGGTGAGGAGTCCATATGAAGATGTGATACAAGTTAAGAACGAAGTAATACCCTCTGTTGCAAGTACATATGGTTGAACCAACAGTTGTGCTGACATGACATGATTCAAGATCTGTGTTCCCACACCTTGCTTGTAAGAACAATTGTTGGTGCACCTTAAATGCCATGTCACTGACATGAAGGTTGCAGACTGCTTGCACTGTCATTACAAAGAATTTAACAAGTAATAGCCAGTTTGTGTACATGCCATAGTTTACTTAACAACTGAATATATAATTGGATTACAAAGATTTAAATTTGAAATGGATAGTGTCACGCACATCTAGTACTTACTTACTCCATGGAGCAGAATCCTACTTGAGAAGGTAACCAGTTCTCAGCTAGTTAAGAAACCCCCACATTTTATAGAACCCGAAGGTTCATCACCGCTTTCACAAGTGCCCACCACCTGTCCCTATCCTGAGCCAGCTCGAATCAGTCCATGCCCCCACATCCCACTTCCTGAAAATCCATCTTAATATTATCCTCCCATCTATGTCTGAGTCTCCCAAGTGGTCTCTTTCCCTCAGGTTTCCCCACCGAAACCCTGTATACATCTCTCCTCTCCACCATACATGTTACAGCACGTATGGTGGAGAGGAGAGAAGTACTGATCATTAAGCTCCTAATTATGTTGTTTTCTCCTCTCTTGTTACCTCGTTCCTCTTAGGCCCAAATATTCTCAACACCCTCAACCTACATTCCTCCCTCAATGTCAGTGACCAAGTTTCACACTCATACAAAGCAACAGGCAAAATTATAGTTGTGCATAACTTAATATTTAAATTTTTGGATAGCAAATTGGAAGACAAAAGATTCTGCACTGAATGCACTGCATCTACTACCAAAATTAAGTATGCCTGAAGCCAAATCTCCACTACCCTTACTTATTCTTGGAGGAAGGGCATTTATGTACATGATAAACAGTAAGGGTCCTAGAATTTTTTATTGTTCCCCAGTCTAAGAAAAAATTAAGAGCATCATTAGATGATTTTATTTCAGCTCTTTATTTCCTAAGTGTTAAGTTCTGAACCAATTTGTACTTGTTCCTTGAATGCCATTAACCCTTTAAATGCCAAGTTAAATCCCATCTGCCATTTGCTGGCATTATTACTAGCTCACCCTATTCTCCACAGCTAGCAGGATAAGGGTTAAACTGTAATTTTGCTATCAGGATTTCATGATTTACACAGTCAAACACATTGGCTATATCGCAGCAAATTCCACCACCCTGCCTTTTTTTGGTTAAGAGATTCGAATAAACTGTTGGTTTGCTAGTAGGTAGCAGTTTCAATAGACATTTCTCTCCTGAAACCAAATTGTTCTGGAACCAGAATGTTAATAATTTGTAAACACTGAATCAGCCCTAATGTGTGTAATGTTGACAGGTATTTTACAAAAGACAGTAGTGAAACAGACCTGTAATTTGTCATAAAGCTTTGTCTCCTTTTCCAAGCTGTGTTTTTAAAATGCAGATTTTTTAACAAGTCATAAAAAACACCTTTAGTGTAGTGAAATATAGCTTACTGGGTCACTAATTTGAGACCTACAAGTTCTTTAAATATTACTTCTTATTTCATCTGTATCTGATGAGTTTCTTGACTTGAGAGAATTTATTACAATTTCAGCGATTGGAATTATTTTAACAGCCTGTAATTTTCTAAAAGATATTATATAACTTCTCCTTTCTCACTTGATGCAAATTTAAAATTTTAGCAACTGTGAGAAATTATTGAAAGCATCAACCATGTTTTCTGGAAGCTCTTTTTTATTGTTATGAGTAGGAGGAACCTCTATTCAGTTTAATGCACTTTTCCTGTCTCTTTTTTACAATGTTCCATGTTATTTTTACTTCACTGTAGAATTTTGTTGCAAGACTACCATAATGTTGCCATTGGGCTTCCTTCATAACTTTATTAAGGATTTTACAGAAGAGTTTAAAATTCTTTTAATTTTGGATAATTGCTGTTCCTGCTCATTAACTGTGACCCCTTTTACATTTACAAGATATTTTTATTTTATTCATTGTGTAATACAGACTTTATGGTGCTAATACACATAAATTTAAATGGAAAACGGACTTCAAAGATTTTAGAAATGTATATAAAAATGAGTTAAACATGTTGTTTTTATCATTGTCTTTAATTCAGTCTTTTTAAATTTTTACTGCAAAAATTTACAAATTTTATGTTCTTAATAACGAGGTTAGTGGTACTTTTCAGTAGTTTTCACTGAGATAATCAGCATTTATGTTGACCGCAAATTATAAAATCACAATTCTGGATTACACAGATATTTCAAAGTACAACCTATTCTCCTGGCAAAATGATCAACTTAAAAGAAGAAAAGTAGACCCATTTCCTCCTCAACAGACAATTGGTGAGACTTGACAAGCATATTTTCACACTTACTCCCTCACAGTTCATACATAACATTGACATCTGGAGCTGAGAATATTGTAATGTTTGGGTTGCACATATGAATGATCTGGGACTTCCTGTTGCACCATGGTGTTCCTGAGGGCATTACAAACCTGGGGCCATCCAGGTAAGATCTGGCACAAGCCAGCTTTGACTTCCAGCCACAAAACGTAACCAGTAGTATACACTATCTCCTTTCTCTATATACAGATCAGGAATGTCAAACTGCCAGTGCCCATTTGTGGGTCGACCCAAATCACCACTGTATTCAGATGGAGCTGCTCCATGTAGTGGATTATTGATACTCACATGAAACCCAACAAATTGAATTTCAGAAAGACCTGTAATATCATCATGCTTGGAAATTCTGAGTAATGTACAGCACAAATTACAAGTTAAGTTCACCCCTATAACCTGCCATAAAGGCACAGAGGGTGAGTAGAGGTATAGCTCTATTTCTTCTTT
>Ga0209755_10008989_pt1 | contig 10599 bp, 8 predicted proteins | sample TergutCo191P1_FD_187301 | JGI IMG/M metagenome (GOLD analysis project Ga0209755, IMG submission 187301) | Cornitermes sp. P1 segment gut microbial communities from Petit-Saut dam, French Guiana - Co191P1 (SPAdes) (version 2) | ecosystem: Host-associated > Arthropoda: Insects > Digestive system >... | reverse complement strand
AAAGTAAAAACAAAATTGTCAGGGGTGTTATATGTGTGATTTTATTTAGGACACTTTTTAGGTCATTTTCAAGCACTACATTCTGTTACACGTTTACAAATCACCTGTGCTGTTCACATATGTTTATATGTGTCTCAGGAATCTTGTTCTCTATTTACATTGTCATGAAAACGCTTATTTATGTCAATCCCTTCACAGAAAATTTTCTGTCAGAATGATAAATGTGAACCTTAGCCTTTTTCTACACAGGAGATGGATGCAGTCGATGTACAGTTACGTGAAACGCAAACAGTGAAACTGTTAGAAATGGATGAAGTCAAGAGAAGAAGTGATTTGGTCGAGAAGTTGAGGAGTGAAATGGAGCAGGAGCTGGAGCAGAAACGGCTGGAGCTGGCAGCCGAGCATGAGGCCATCACCATAGAACTAAAGGCAGAGAATGCTGTTCGAATTGAGAAGTTGAAGCTGGATTTCAGAATGGAGGCAAGTGTCTGTAAACTTTCCTGAGAAAATTTTGACTTTTATTGTACAAAATGATTGTGTGTGAGTTTTAGTTACACTTAGCTCATATTTTCCTGGTCACAAGATGAGCTGGATAGGTAGGGCATGCATGGGAGAGCTGGATGTGTACAGATTTTCATTTACTAAACAGTAAAGAAATCTGGCTTAAATTCACGTGAACAAAGTTAATGTGATTCACAGGTTGTGAAGAGACCTTGATTCTTTCTCTGTCATGTGAAAATCACAAGAAAGGTCTTACATTCCAATGATTCAATTTTCATTGGAAAATCTGTCATTCAGTGGTTGATAGTTATCGCTGTGTCATTCTGTTTGGCAGGACTGTCCATATTATTGCAGTTTCCATGCTTATGGCTCACACAGTTTATAATAATCAGTCAGAGAATTAGCAGATTGAAGTAACATCCACTTCAATCTTCAGTTTATGTGTTTTAGTGTTATCTTTGACTATGTCATAATAGCATAAATACAGTTGCCTCCTGACTAATGCTGTCTTCTGTTTCAGGAGGAACAGGTTCATAGGGAACATACAGAACGGCTGGATGGTCTCCGATCACGTCTAAGTCGTGAATTAGAACTTGAATGTCAGAGGATATTAAAATCCAATCAACAGCAGAGTGACTTATCCCGCCAAGAATTAGTAGAAAGTTCCAGGTAAGTCTCATTCTATGAGAAATATGTGGACACCTGTGTGTAATCAATGTAATCACTGACATATTTGCTTCTGTAGTGAGCCATTACCTATTCGCAGAAAGCGTGAAATTTGATATTCAAAATATCTTCATTACCAGAATGCAGAATGCACTAATAATGTATGTCTATCTACATAATCCTTTAATAATGTGAGCACAACAAGGCAAACCAACAATACATTCAAAAGGATATAAGAATATGTTAAATCATGGAGTACTTGCTCCATTGCAGTTCAGAATGTTTCAGTGTTTTGTCTCCTATTTAAAAATGCAAGAATTGTCATAAACAAAGGCCTGGAGTGGCCTAGAGGGTTTGAGGAATTTAAGGTTCCCAGATTTTATGACAACGGCACAGGATGATGGTAAGGTTGTCAGCCTTACGCACCGGCCGCCTTTACCCCCAGGAAACACTCTTGGCACTCATTTGTGTTAAAGACTGAGTAGACCCCAGGCCCATAGTGTGATTAGAAGGATTTTATGTCAATGAAAAATTCTGACACCAGCTGGGATCAAACAAGCGAACTTCTGATTTTGTAGCACAGAACCTTAACCGCTGTGCCACTGCATCATAAACAAAGTATAAAGATTTAAAATGTGGCATACAAATATAACTTTTGTTGTAGACAAAGATGTTTACAACTAAGAATTTTATACTCATTTCTAAACTATGTGAACAGTATGATAATTTAATGACAGCAATTTATTTTTTTTGGGGGGGATGCTTTCAGTAACTCTGCATGTGTGTGTGTGTGTGTGTGTGTGTGTCATACTTGCAGTGCTCTAAAATTCCTGGGAGCCTGATGAACCAAAAGGTTTCATACTCACAGCTAAAACTGAAATCTTGCTTTTTGTTTGTTGGTGATATGAAAAGTGGAACTCAAAATTGAACACAATATGATTTGAACTGTCACTTGATTCTCAAGAGTGTATGCATGTGTAGCAACTTCACAGTCTGTACTGTCTGTTTTTCACATGGAAGTGCAGGCATCTCTGTGTGAGTTGTTTGCAGTACTGCAATTGTTGCCACATTCCTCTGAATGCACGTATGGACTGGGCTGTGGTACACTTATATGCTATTGCACAAGTGGTGGGTTTTTGGTGTTAGTGAGTATGTTAATTTGTGTTCATCATTAGTTTCAATTTTTCCCTGTATAAAAATGAGATATGGAAATAACAGCCAGCATAACAGGGCGGATTTTGCATTAAAACAAATTAGTAATTGCCTTGTGGTAAGAGCTATTTGTCTTTGAACATTTAGCTTGAAATTAGTCCGATGTGGTCACCATGGGAGAAATTGGTACTACAGCACAACATAAATTGGTATTACAACACAACATAAATTGGTATTACAGCACAACATAAATTGGTATTACAGCACAACATAAATTGGTATTACAATACAACATAAATTGGTATTACAGCACAACATAAATTGGTATTACAGCACAACATAAATTGGTATAACAGCACAACATAAATTTGAATAAACTAGCCTATAAATTAAATGTAAGTTGCATACAAACTACTTAGCTCAAGTAACCCAGCTTCAATATGATGCAGAAAGAAATACTGCAAAGTGACTATGACAGACTTGCTTTTGATATAAATCAGCAGTCATCAAAAATTTTTCCCAGGTTTCTCTGGTCCTTTTAGTGTTGAAAGCTCTAACTAGCATGAAAATTGGAATCAGTATACACACTGTTCCAATACACAGTAAAACAATGAAGTCTTACAAGACTGTGATTTGGTTTGCCGCATTTTATCTGACCAATACTTTGTATGTCTGCTGCAGAGTGTTTGAAAAGCTTCGCTGTGAGAAGCGCCTGTTGGAAGATAAATATCGCTCTCTTAAAGACAAGTACATCAGACTGAAAACAGATATAAAGATATCAATGGAGAGGAGGAAGCGACGTGATGCAGGTGGGACCACAACAGCATCAGAGACCGAACATTCTTCATCACGTAAGGCGGGAGTTGCAACTGATATGCCTTCTGATACCAGGTAAGGCTGAGATGACCAGGGCTTGGTTTCAGAACAGCAAAAATTGTGCATTTTTATTTTGGACCAGTGTTAAATATTTATCTTCCAGTGAGCTCTTTTAGTCCCATAACTTCTGCTGGTCTGTTGGAGAAGCTTTAGGTTGTTCCCCAGAACTGATCACCATGGCTTATGTCTGTGTACTCATGCCCCCTTTTTGACTTTTGAACCAAATGACCATTTTTCAGGATATCTGATGTGAATGCTGCACTATTGTGGCTCACCTTAACCTGATAAGGTTTGATTTCATATAAAAAGTAATGACAGTATGGCATACATAATGTGGGTTATTAAGTGGGGAACCACTGGCTGTACTTTGTAATTATGTGTATTAACAGACTGGGCAGTCCATCTTCCTTTTGGGACAAAGAGGTCAGTAAAAGCTCAAGGTTGGCTCACTTCTTAAAGAGCCAACTTGTTGTTCAGAAATGAACAGTTTACTGGGAATGGATGGACATTAATAATTAATGGCGTCTTCAGTGTTGGATTATTTTTAAAATATATTGTACTGGCAATTTAATGGTATGATGAGAAGGTTTCTGCAGTCGTCTGTGTTGTTATATCATGGTGTTTGTTATATATAAGGAATAAGGATACAGGTGCTGAAACCGCTGAATTAATCTTAGATGAAGATTTTATGAATGTTTAATACCATGGGATGGCACTGTTTATTGCATTCAGTTGACTGTCCTTGCCTCATGCAAAATGGAACATATTCTGCTTCCGTGAAAATTTAAATTTGAATTTGGAGCCCTGATTGGCTCTCTCATTTTATGGTTATGACAGAGGGTTCTCATTGGACAAAACAACAGTTTGCAGTAGAAATATTTTCTTGGGTCTTGTGACAAGAAAGAAGTGCTACCCACAATACAAGATGTTTAATCTGTATTATGTTACATCTTTTTTTTTTAACATAGCTCTTGCCTGTGAAAAATCTTTTTACAGCTTTTTTGCTGGAAGGCCTCTTGCTATGCCATAATTTTCAAAGGTTCCAGTAATAGATGTTAATAGAATTTGAATCAGGCTTGTTCAGCTACAGGCTCATTAAAAATATTTAATTTTTCAAGTAGTTTCTTGGAATGGACAACAAAAATATAAAATCTCTGTAAAAATGTATTGAGTTTCAGTTTGACAGGAATAATTAAAGTAACACCATGACTAGGGATGTGAAATTCAGTGTAAAGGTAGATTATAAGCATATCTATGAATTGTGTATGAAATGTTGAAGTGTCACATCATCAAGCACTGTTGCGTTATTTTGACCAATTAGCTTTTTCTGATTCAGCACTGTGTAAACTCTTTACAGGAACAACGAAAAAAGTGACCTGGAACTTTTTGACTAGTGCTAGACGTGGAAGTAATACAAAATCGTGTGGAGTAGAAACCTATGAACATCTGTTCACATTCTTAGTCCCCCTACCCATCTGCTGAATTTTATTTTATTTTTGGGCTGTGAATTTATATTGCCAAAATGTAACAGTAAGATCTCATGATTTGTTGGCTGTAAGAATCTGCAGCAGAAAGATAAATTGTAAGACTACTACACAGAACACTGTGTTATATTTGTAATATACACATTTCTGTACTTTAAATTAGAACTTTTCTGCCTACACTGCTTAATGATTATAGGTATGGTATGTATGTATGTATGTGTATTTGACTCAACTCCTGTTCTTACAGGCAAGCATTTCCAATACATCTGATTGTAAGACAGCCTGTTCATGAGCATGTTAGTGTTAGAAGTTGCAGTTAGTTATCATGATTCCCTACAGGTATTTCAACTGATATTGGTGCTGACAGGGCCTGCCAACAAGTTATCGATGGTGGTGGCAGTGGCTCTTCAGTAGAAAAGCACTGCTCTAGCAAGAGAAGGACTACCACGTCAGAAGCTGTAACATCAGACAAGAAGACCGTCACTGTGGAACCAGTTGGCAGCAACAAAAATAGTGCATCTGCTGCTAATGCAAAAAACTGGCAGGGTACTGCTCGGCCGTCCTCTGGGCCAGCAAGTGCTAAGCAAGGGGAGGACAGTGTGGACAGTGACAATGTCTCATCATCTGTGTCTTTGCAACTGCACAAAGGAGGAAAACATCCAGGTATTTGCACTGATAATTAAGTAATTATGTGTTGCTTGTTTTGATGCCACAAAGGAACAAAATGTATTTGCTGTACTCTGTCAGACACAACTTTTTCCTTTATTCACCTAGTTTGTTTCATCTACAGCACTTCAGACATCTTAAAGTGTTATTTAATGTTGTGAGTGTTTAGAATCATACTTGAAACATATAATTTAATATGTATATAAGGTCTCTTAGGTTTGTAAGTGACATTAAAGTAAATGTAAAAATGAAGATTAAAATCTTCTGAGATTTGACATTGTGTCATTGGGCAAGTAGCACCTGACATGTTGACATATCATAGTGCCGTCATCTTTAGGGTCAAGCAGTTTTGGACCTACTGATTTCACTAATGTATGAATGTATATTATCAGCTTCTGTTGTAAACATGTATAACAAGAACTGGTCTCAGACTCCAATATGTCTTACAAATATGGTACACTCCTTTGCTTGCACCACAAGAGAGCCACATGTCATGTTCTGTGCAGTGGACTTAGCAGTTACCATATAGAATGTGAGATCTGAGGTTATGAAAATACAAGTTTTGTGGTATTTCTTGCCATGTTGACTGGTAAATACTTACCATGTTTCAGAGAGTGTCAGTAACTGTTTAACAGTAGAATATTGCAGAAGACATGAATGTTCATAGCCTATGGGAATTGAGAGTGTTATTTTGTGTTTGTATGTATGAAACAAGATGAATGTATGGGAACCTGCAAACTAAACTTGGGGAAATGGTTTAAGATTAGTGTCAGAAAGTGTCTTAAGTAAGTTTTCTCTAATTTTTATTAATTTTACAAATCATAGTGTACATAATTGTTCCTGTTGGAATAGGTTGATCTTTTTGGTATAGGGGCCAGAAGAGAGCCCACAGAGATAGTATTTTTCTTAACTGGAGCGGAAAACTTGAAAATAATCATTGTTCAGGATGGTCATGCTGTCTCTGTGTTGTGAATATAAGACAGTTAAGTGCTCTGTTATTCATTGTTGTTCTGTTCGAAGCTGAACTTCATGATAAAGGGCTTCTCATTACTAATAATTGTGAAAAATCATTACTTCTTGTACACTTCCAGAGCCTGCAGATGCGCACAATTCAAATAATAACCACAGACGTCGCCAACTATTTGGACGTCTGAAATCAGCATCAAGTTCCCGTCTTCTCCAAAACAGTAACAGCAGTAGTGGACATGGGGACACATGTAGTAATAAATGTGTTGACTCTTCGTGCTCACCTGTTGAAAACCTTCGAAGGCAACTACAGAAACTAGAGGACCTAGAGGATCAGTTCCCTGCATCCACTCATACTGACACATACCTACGGTACCCTTTCACTACAGACTCAGGTTAGCATGGAGCTGAATTTGTGAGAAAACAAAGGTTGTGGAGCCCAAATGTTAACAACCGTATTCCACAAGAGTCAACCACTAAATCCTATCTGGAGCCACTTGAATTGCTTATGTGATCAAACATCTTGTTACTGTGAGACCATCTCTCATACTCTCCTCTCACTGACCTGTTTGGCAAGGCATTAATACTCTAGGCATGTATTTGGTAGTGCCTGCCTGCTTTAAATTTTGGCTGGGACACTGGCCATATTTGCAGGGTTTTCATGTTTTTCTATAGTCCCTCTAGGAAAATGTTGAGATAATACTACTATTAAGCCACAAGCACTTCCTTCCCAGTCATTTCCAATTAATAACTAACTCCATAATTCTGTGCTGTGTAGTCTTCAGTACTGACAGTGAAATTAAATAGCCAACAAAACAAATATCTTCTCATGTAATATAGAATGATTGATAGAAATGAATGACAGCAGCCAGTTGACACTACAGTGACACATTCTTTATAAGAACTGGCAGACTGTCCACATTGATTCAGACAGTACTGGTACATGGTGTTGGGTCAGTGATGTGCTAGTTAGTGACCAGACCTTGGTAGGGGCAACCTAACTTTGGATGCACTTGTGTAACCTTAAAGTTTTCTTCATATAAACATGGCAGTTATTTGATTTCTATAAGGAACAAAAGGTTTAAGTATTTAATTTCATGTACCCTAAAACCATTTTCTTTACAAATGAAAATACTCATTGCTTGTTCTTTCACATTCCTCAACTAATTATTTATCCTTGTGCAGTTGGCTGCCCATGCATGAAGTCAGAGATAGCATTTGTGTAAATGGTGGCAACAGCTGATTGACACTGAAAAATCTGGGAAAGTGTGCCACATTGTGTGTTACGACAAGAATGGTTTTACATTGCATAATTGTACCAGTTATATGCATGTCCATAATATAATAATACAAACTCTGTTTTTACTTGTATGATATAATACAAGTGAAGAGGGCATTTGTTATTCCTGACGGTGAGTTGCACCGTTGGTCACTGTGCGGCAATGATACGGCCTTGTTTATGAGGAGCGGTCAATGATCAAAATGTTCTCTCTAGTATTACATTTGTGGTTTCATTGTGGTGAGACATGGCTGGGCTTATTAGTGTGTGACTTTGTATTTGGGTACATAAGTGACTAAGCAAGCAGTCAGGATAGCTTAGTAACTGTAGACACTAAGCTGTGGTCTGGACATCCAAGGAATTGTGGTTTATTATTGCCAGGGACAGGAGATGTTTCTCTTCAGCAGAATGTTCATACTGGCTCAATTTGTACCGAGAGTAAAGTGGCCAGAGTGTGAAGCTGATCACTCACCCACATCTCTAGCACCAAGTTTAATGCATGGAGCTACACATCAGCTCCCCCATGTGCCTTCATGGTGTGTAGAGGGACTTCACCTCTACCCTAAAGGACCAGGCTTTGTTGTGAATATGACTTACTGTACAACATATTTGTTATAGGTGGTGTACCCAGTTCAATAATGATGTTGTCATATGCAGGCCAGATGGGCAGTTCGGAACTAGAATTCTTCCGTCATCGGATTCACCTGGAACGTGACTCCGTCCGGAGAGCTAAGAATTTCCTGAGAGCACAACGTACGAGCTTCCAGTCCAGACAGAGGGAACTTAAACAGCAACAGTTGGATGGTAGCAAAACAGCACGAAGTATGCTTGATCAGCTCTATCAGGTAACGAAAGAGTCAGCTACTAAGCTTGGCTGCAGCACTTACTGATGTCAGTTGAAGGGGGTAGAACTTACAACTTAAAGAGCAGCAGTTAGATGGCAGCAGAACAGCACAAAGTGTACTGGATCAGCTTTTTTCTGGTAATGAAAGAGTCACATATTGAATATATCTCCAGCACTAACTGAAGTCAGTTGAAGGGGTAAAAGTAACTGCTTAAACTGCTGCAGTTGGGCTGGGAGTGAAACAATATGAGGCTTTCCGGATCAGCTTTTTCTGGTACTGAAAGATTCAGTTACTGAACATAACTGCAGCACTCATTGACATCAGTTGCTGAGGTAGATGTTACTAATAATTGCTTAGTTATTACTTTCATTGGGCGTTTTAGGAAGAACGTGAGCTGACAGATATGGAAGTGAGTTTACACAGGACACGGAGTCTTCTTGGAGAGAAAATAATTCGTTTGCGGCACTTGGAGCAATCATTGCATCGAGCCTCCTCTCTGCGGCCAAATGATCATGAAAAACAAGAATCCAAGGAAGATGCTACATTGAGTGATCTGAGTTCACACAGTGGATCATCTGGGTTCAGCAGTACTGAGTTGGGTACTGACACCCAGCAAGGTTAGTTTAAGCCTTTCATGTTTTGTGTGTGGTTTGACATTCAAATACCAGGAGTTGTTCTTGTGCAAGAACTTGCAAGACTGGTAAGTTGATGTATGTTGGTTCTTATGCCTATATGAGCCAGCAATTTTGTGTCACTTGTGATTGCAGTAAGTGTTTCTATGGTGCAGAGTTTCGTCTTTTGCATGTGTGTATGTTGTCTGATATTGATGCTGACTTGTTTCATATTGACCTGTCTATTGACAAATATTGTATCTGTGAAATGTATATGTGTATGTGTGTGTATGTATGTATGTATGTGTGCACACATGTATGGTTATTTGTACGTATGTATGTCATAAACCATTTTTCAATGAAATCTGAGACATATGCCACTGATATATGGAAAATATTACAAGTTTATGGAGGAGTTACAAGGAATGGAACACAGGTGTTTGCATCTGTTAAGCACATTGGAGATGGAATGGTAGGTATAAAAAAAATCTTGCCTTCTGAGAACTTTAAGAACATACAGAAAAAGTGATTGAAACTGCAATAAATGTCTGTCCCCTCTCGGTTCTGAAGGTGGCAGAAGAGCTGAATGTGATTAGAGGAACTTCTTCATACTTGTGTGTGTAGAAATTCTGGATCAATTTTCTAAACTTGACAGGGAGTAGGCAGATGCTGAGATAAAAAATTTCTTCACATGTTTCAACAGTACTGTTGGAAGAACCCAACCTGTTTGGAAAATATGAGAACTGCTAATAAGATCTGGGGTTGTCACTGTGACCCACAAATAGATGCTGAAGTCTGCAATGGAAAAGTTCAGAGTATGTGACTGCCCCCTTCACTCCTTCACAAGAAACACCATGGGTCACTTTTTTGACATCAGATTAATTATTCGTTATGGATTATGCATCACAAACGGTCAACAGCGAAGTCTGCCATCACGTTTGGGAACATTGACTTTCTTGTTATGAATATCAGCTGGATGGTAATGAAAACTTGTTAGGTAGGAACCACATCAGTTTCAGTCAGTTAGGGTGTTGGAATTTTGTATTCATAGACTGTACAACTTGTATGGAAACTTTTTGTAAAGTGGAAAGTAGCAGAATAATGATTACGGACCATTGTATTGTGATTAATGTATCTTGCCATTTCAAATTTATGGTGTGATGTGTTATAAATTTTATCAGTGTCTGTTATTGTTGTAATGGTGTCAGAGTGTTCAGAACACTAAAACACACCATGTCAAGCACAAGGTATTTTGACATTGCTATGTAGGTAGTGATTAGGTTTCAACATACGTGATTGTTCCAGGAAAGGTAAATAATGCACTCCGACATCGTGGGGGCAGTGGAACGTTTGGTAATAGGCATTATCAGGAGTCGACTGAGATTATACAGAGCTTAGAGAACCTTAATACGGAGATACGTGAGATCTGGGAGGTGCTGAACAAGCAGCAGAAAGATGGCACGAGCAGACAAGGTGAGTGCTCATAGTTGTATGGCCAGCGATTTGAATATTCATATTCAGTATCTGAGGTTTGAGGTTCGCATGGGGTGCAG
>Ga0209755_10008988_pt1 | contig 10601 bp, 14 predicted proteins | sample TergutCo191P1_FD_187301 | JGI IMG/M metagenome (GOLD analysis project Ga0209755, IMG submission 187301) | Cornitermes sp. P1 segment gut microbial communities from Petit-Saut dam, French Guiana - Co191P1 (SPAdes) (version 2) | ecosystem: Host-associated > Arthropoda: Insects > Digestive system... | reverse complement strand
CCCCCCCCAATTTGCCATGCAAGTGTCAACTTCCAGTGGGTTGTGTACTAACTAACCCTCTTCATTTACCTCTGTTTTCCAAACCTCCAATTGTCATCATGGTTTTAAACTGCAATTGAAATCACATCTTTGTGACATAAAAATTAAGATTAAACTGTACAAAAACCTTACATAGGACCCATCCTCACAGTGAAGGTTTGGCATTTGCAGTGATGAGCATAGGTTGAGAATACTCAACAAAGATTCTCAGGAAAATACTTGGCACATCAAGTATACCCAGGAAGGGTATCAGGTCACGAATCAGAAATAATAGCATAAAAGCTACAACAGTTATGTGGCTGGGACACCTTGTGAAATCAGATAATATGAATATCTGCAGTAAACTGACCTTTACCAAGGCAGAAGATACAAAGAGGGAGGGAGCAAGTGCTTCACTGGGATGGTGATGGCACAGAACAAGATACACATATCCCAGGAAACAGTGACTCGATGACGAAGCGTACCGGATAGGAACAAATGCAAGGGCAAAGTTGGCATGGACACGGCCTGAAACAGGCTCCACTACCAGAAAATTAATTTTTAAAGCTCCTCATTGGTTTTCGCCATGTTTTTCCTTCTTTCTCTGTGACTCCCTGTCAGTTTCATTTTCAGAACCATCTAATTTTATTTATTAATTTTTCTTCTAAGTTATATGTCTCTAAATTGTGTAAAAAATCTGCAGCATTTCCAGCCATTTTGTCAACAGAAAACTTGCAGCGGTGTCATTGATTCTTCCACAGACAATGTAAAGGCTTTGTTCAGGAGAGCAAAGGCACATGTGGGAGCATGGAATCCTCAACAGGCACGCGAGGACTTCACACGAGTAATGCAGCTTGACCATTCACTGATGGCTACTGTCCAGAAAGAATTAAAACAGCTGGAAGAAATGGAAAAGAACTGGGATGAAGAGGACAAATCAAAACTAAAGGGAAAAATATTTTGAGCCAACACTGTACCAGATACCAGATGTATATTAAAATCATGGGTACAGTATGTAATTGTGTGTGTGTCTGTAAAGATTCATGTTTTGTTGATGTATATATAAATTTTAAAAATTTGTGTATAGAGACAAGAATGTAAAATGTATAATGAAATATTTATTGTGTGTTACTGGATGCTGCATTTATCATTTTTATCATGTCCATCACTAACACTATGGGCTGTGAATCATATTTAATGGTATGAAATAAATATAACATTGGAGACTGAGAGTTAACAATCAACATTTAAAATTACCTTTGGTAAAATACATCATTAAGAATATAAATGGAAAATAATCTGGTTATTGTACAGTTTTAACAATTATGTTTTAAAGTGTATACTTAACACTCGTATTTTAACACTCGTATTTTCAGCAAACAGCTTCACGTACAAAAATACCACACATCTGTGTAGATATCCTACATCATTAACAGCTGCAGTCCCACATCTCTGATAAAGCACTTCATACATTCATAGTAGCTATTTAAGTCTTGAAGTCACATTTTTGTTACTGAACTTAAAAATTAATTTCTTTATCAAAACTGTCCCAGTTAGTTGCCAGTTGTGGCCTCCAATTTTAGAACAGGTCTTTAAATATGAGTACTGATGTTCTCATAACGTTCAATAGGAAGCTGCACCCTTCTGAGGTGTGGTGTTGTGTAGTTTGGCATCCAGGAACCAACACTGCAGGAACCTGATAAAAGATGGAGGCTGCAAATGCCTCTTAAATGTTGGTGCCCATGTGCCAAACTACACAACGTCATATCCCAGAAGAATGTAATACTCTTACAACCATAGGTGTTGCTTTCATTTCCTTATGAGGGATCTAACTTTATTGACACATCTGTCCATGAAGTTGCGCTTACGTTTCGGTTCACCTGCACTAGGCAGTGGGAGTGAAAGAAGTGAGCCCTGGCTGATACCTGCCCTTGGTCCTCCACTTGAACTTGTTGATATTGTATCTGAATCCAAGTTGGTATGGTAGCCTTGGGCCTCTTTTACAGGGACATCACTGTCTCTTTGTTCTGCAGTAGAGTCTAATTCTTGGGCACTTAAATACTGCTCGCACTCTCTCAGCAACTGTTGCTCCGTCTGAGTCTGGCATGGTGGTTCCGGATTTGATTCATCCAGCAGTCCGTCAAGGCTACGGGATCTTGTGGAGAGCTGTCGGTTAGCTAAGTGCTGAGCTGGAGGCGCGCCAGAGCTGCGACGGGTACGAACTGCTGGACTGGGATTTACGGGGTACCGAGCCAAAGAACGGAGCCGACTTTGTGGGCTAGTGGGTGGACGCCGACTAGAACTGTGCAGAACATGGCCTGCACTTCCCATTAGCCATGGTCGGGACGGACTGGAAGACTTTCGCAGCCTGCAGCAGTCACAGTTCAACATCAGCCATGTTGTTCTCAAAGGGGATGTATACATCCCAACATTTTACTAAGCACTGCAGTTTTAGTACTTCTTTTGCCCTGATTGTGTATTGAGCAGATATCATTCAAAATAGGTTATCAACATGAAGGCATTTTTTTCTAGCAGCATATGTTTGTGTAAGGCCATAAGCTTTGTACTTTAGAAGCTTGTACTTATTTATACAAAACTGCCACAGCACAGAGAGTTAGTAAAAGATTCAGCAGTTGATCACAGTTCTGTTAGCATCATCATACAGCCATGCAAGATACTGGAAATAACACAAGCAGTGTAAGAAACTGGGTCCCAGTTGACATTTTTGATGAGTTACTGCCTCCTTTTGAAGGCATCAGTGGCATCCTGCATCTATTGTAAATAAGTGAACTGTTACAAGGCAAACAATACTCCGCAAGACTGTCTTGAGAAGCTTGGAGGCTCTGAACACAGATCCAAACATATGTGTATATACATTTTTAATGCAAATGTCATCACATCTTCTACAATTTCACGTTAGTTTCAGCCGTGCATTCGTGTTAGCTTGTTGCCATTCTCTCTTCACAATCACGCAGCAGTTAGCAGTAGCACAGCAGACGCACTATTCTTCACATACACTCACTCACTGACCTGCAGTGTTTGGCTGAGGAGGCGGGGCCATCTAGTCAGTCCCTCCCCCCTCCCGAATTACCATTCACGTCCTTGTCACTACCCTTCCCACTCTCATTGCTGTGCATACGTTGATAATTGGGTGGCTGGCGACCCAGAGTATTGCCAGATGGGGTTCCAGGTGTTGCATCACCCTTGTTCATTGTTACACGTCCTGATGGGCCATCTGAACGCACGTTCACTTCCCCGCGCATGAACCTTTCCAGCTTGTCCACGCAAGCATCCTGGTAGTCATGGATCCATCTGCAACACATTTAATGTGAAATGAAAGTGGTGACATATAGCAGTGTGTAACATTGCTTAATGATGGCAGTGGTGACTGATTACTGACACAGTATTGCTTTCAGATGAATTACATTTAAAATACTTAATACGACTCAAACAGGAGTCACTGAACATCTGTCAGGGATGCCTTACAGTGCTAATATTTAATTCTGAAGTCTCTCAAAACTGACATAATTAATATAATATTATTGTATTTAAAGCTATGAAATATGTCATGAATGTAAAAACAGCATTTTTATGAACATATATCAATTAAATGTAATATAAAATAACCAAACAATATTTAATGCAATAAAAAATTAAATTCTGAACATTTCCTTCAATATGTACACAGCACACAACAAAAGTTTTGTCACTCTAAGGCCCTGCATTGATCTTTTTTACTGCAGTTTAATACAGAGATTTTTCTTCTCTGATGAAGTCCCTGGTTGAGGATCTTCCCTTTTTGTTTTTATTTATTTACTTATGTATTTTTTTTTAAGAAAGCAAGCAGAGATGACTGTGAAGATTTCCTCTTTCTTTGAGAATCTCAGAATAAGGGCCAATGGCTACCATTACGCCCCTTTCCACCTTCACACTTTGTTGCCAGTTGTGGTCAGATGCACAGAGCTCTCTGTGAGGGTCTCCAAGGGTGAAAGAATGCACTGATATCGCTTGTTTTCATACACTGTAGAGGAGGCTCTTCATCTCTTTCTTTCTCCTCCTCCTCCTCCTGGCTTAGATCTTTATCCATTCTTCAAAGTCTTCATTAGAAAACTGCTGTCTATCGCTATCTGACAGCTCTGTTGCATCTTCAGCTGTAACCTTGTACAATCCCACCTCTTGCACCAGCTTGCTGATGTCTTCAACAGTGTTCTCTACTAGCTCAAATCCTGTGAAGTCATGTATAAATTCTGGGAGAAGTTTGCATTACACTCCATTCAGACAGTCCACTGACACTTCCTCTCAAGCTGCAATGATGTTTTTAATGCCCTTCAATATGTCCACTGGGCACCAATTATCCTTAATAGTTTTGCCTGACCTGTCCATAAGTCAAGGTTTGGTGGAGGTAATAAGCTTTAATGGTTACTGTTACTCCCTGGTCCATTGGTTGAAAAAGTGATGTGGTGTTTGAAGGCATGTAAACATCCAGAGGTGGTCTGACTACAGAAAGGTTTGCAAGGTGGCCAGGGTGGACTGTCCTTGGATGGTAACTCAGTCATGTTACAAAAATGGAGCAGAGCAGGGTAAAAACAGTTTGTGTACCAATCCAAGAGAATTTCTTGTCACCCAAACCCTAATGTTCCATTTCCAATAGACTAGCAACATGGTTCTGTTTAGTGCCCTTGACACATGGTTTCACTGCACATCTCTTACTAGACATGGTGGCTCTTATGTTAGTAATTTGATTAAACTTATCCCTTCCTGGTTTAGATTGTAGATGGGGATAGCTCTCATCTTTTGCTGTGTTATTTCTTTACATCACATGTGGTATTTACAGTCCCATATTTTAAAAATTTTTTTAGTTTTTTTAATACGTTTGGATTTCTGGTTTCAGCACCTTTGTTATTGTGAATCATCACAAAATGAGGGTTATCTGTATTAAATGAAATCAGGCGTTTTGCACAAGGCGAAGTACCATGCTGTTGCAACTTGGTGGGTCATGACTAAAAAGTGCAAGAATGTTGAACAACAGGAAATGTTTGTGGTATACCTGACACCATTGAAGTGACAAACTGCACGCATATCTTCAGGAAGCTCTTCTGGTTCTGGCCACTGGAAATTGTCTATGATGGGAATGATGTTGCAGTTCGACTGCAGTGCCGCTACAATTTCCTGCATTCAAGAAATTTAGCAAACTTAATTTACCAGAAATAATCTACTACAGTTGTGACACTGCACTTACTGCAATTTATAGAGCCTCTATTGTACCCTTTCAAGCCTGAAGTGCATCTAAATTATATTCAAAAATTGTTCCTACCTCACAGTAAACAGTCTCATCTTTATGTTGGACATCCCATTGTGATATACAAACAACAATAAAGATAAAAAGATAAAGTTCACCCTAGAACAGGCCACAAAAGCCCAGAGGGGGAGTAGAGGTGTAGCTCAACTTTTTTTTTAACCTCAGCACTAGATGGGGTGGGTGGTCAATGCCACGCCCTGGCTGCTTTACCCTCAGGAAAGAGACCCAGTACCCATTGTAGAGGAGGGTGGGTGGGCCCCAGGGCCTGTCTGGATGGGTACAGAAAATCTCACCCCCACAGGGATTCGATCCCCGAACCTTCCAGCCCACAGCAAGTCACTATACCCACTGAGCTATCCCGGTCCCTATATAAAAAACAACGGAAAAATAAAATCAGTCACAACTATGTACTGTATTAATTTATTGTACATCATACCCCAACATGTGTATGATTTTTTAAAAAGTCTATCAGTCAACGTAAAACACTTAAAGCAGGATTATCACAAACAACACAAGATGTTTAATTTTCATGTAGAAGAGATCCAGCTTTACAGTATTATGTAAGAGCCAAACCAAACGAAAGCAAAAACAGAAAAGTATATGGAAATATATTAGAGCATTATCTGGTACTGCCAACATGAAAGGGAAGAGTATTCCATTCATTTATTTGGTTTCAGCTCTTCCATCATATATAATAATGTAAAACTGAGACCTCGACGACATGAAAATGAAACATTTTATTGTGTTGTATCTGATAATTTTTAAGTGTTTTACACTGCCTTATGATGAATATTTTTTGAAAAAACAAAACAATCTGCAGTATAATGTACAATAAAATTGTGACCTTTTATTCCTCCATTGTCACTCACATTCACAACTATGAAAAACCAACCAGTGAATGCTCTTTGGAAAAATAATCGCTGATTGTTGTGATGTAAAAAACACTAATATACTGTGCAGAAAAATTAAGTGCTCCTGTATGTTAATGAAGGTGGTATCTCTCTGTTTTAAAAGGTCAGATAACATGTACCTGAGTACTTACCCTGTGAACCCAGTCTTTGCACTCCACATCGCCAATGCAACGATCTAAAGCATTGGGAGTAAGCACAAGGAGGAAGTTCTTTGCCTGTCTAATGCTCTGCAATAGATTGTTGTCAAATTTACCGGCTTCCAGCCTCTCCACATCAATGAACACCGTGAATGTCCGCAGATGAAGGTGAACCTTCAGCAAACTGAGGAGAAAACAACCTTCAACCATTAAAGAATTTACATGTGTACACATATGTGTAGGAGTGAGCAAGTGAATAAACAAATGTGTCCAATGGACCTACCATAGACCACCCAAACATATTAGGAACCTTGCTCTGTACTTTTGTCAGTACATATTGCAGCCATGACCGTTAAAAGTGACATGCAAGTGTTCTTGTGGTTTTTGGATGTGTTTCAAATATTCCTAGCCTGTTTGTTTGAAACAAAAGAACAAACTCAAAATACATAATTTGAGTCTTACTTCTTATGTTCTGTTTTAACTACTAGTCTGTGTTTGCCAGATAAGTTCCCAGATACAAAATTTTCCTGTGTAAGAAGCATTTTAAGTCCCACCACAACTCCCACTACAATAACGATGAATTTTTCCATAATATGAAAGTCTCATGTAACATATATTCCTGCTCTAAAAGTTCATTTTCTTCAGACTGTTACACACAAATTTCCCACGCTGAATATGTTTACAAGTCTTTACAACCATTATTCATTTCTTGATGGTCAACCTGTACCACAGTCGTAACTTACTTCTGACCACTTCAGTGCTTCTATGCAGCCTTTCAACTGCTTCCTGTTACACAGTTTTATTTTTGTGCTAACTGTATCGTATTATATAGGTACTGCACCAAGATTTGAAATTCAAGTGTGGTTCTGAAGATTTTGTTACAGTAAATGATAATATGTGGTGACTTTGACAATTTGAGACCTGCGCAATGAGATACTAATGTAAAGGAAAATATGCACATGTACCAACAACAAATTACTTTGGACTCGGTCATTTTTAGGTGATCCACAATGATCTGCATTTTACAAATTTTTATTTTTATAAGTAGTGTGTCCCTACATCCAAGTTGCCCTGATAATATACAAATTGACTTTGTAACGGAAACATTATAAAAGTAACTGCTTGGGATCAAAATATAAAAGTGGATCCAAGAAATTAAACTAATTTTCACATTTCCCTTTTAAGACGTTTCCCTTCATGATGCCTAGCAAACTTCTTATGCAGGAAACTCTGTATGCTACAATATTTACAAGGAAAGCAATGAATATTCCAGGTGAAGGACACGCATATCTTGAATTACATAACGAAAAAATCAATGTGTAATACTTGTACAGCATAACACTTCCACATGCAAATTACAAGTTCTCTATTCATCACAGAAATCCTTAACCATTTAATTCTTCTAGCTAATCAGTATAATTTCACCAAAAACTTTAAGGCCACCACATCATGGGGGATGAGATCAACTGGTAATGCAGGACACAAGGAAGGGATGAAAAATACAAACTACATTTTATTTAGAAGCCCAAACAGATTGCCTGAGAGATCTTGGTGTAACTAAAGTGACACTAAGATGGATTTTAAGGAAAAGGGGTGTCAGGATATGGGCTGTATTCATCCAGTTTAGAGTTAGACTCCAGTAAGTGCCTTGTGATAATGGTAATGAATGTTTAGCTTTCACAAAAGGCAGAGATTTTCTTGACTATTAGCTTGTAGAGGCAGACACAGGTGCATCAATATACCTTGCTAGTTGTGACCCATTTGATCTTCTGTAGCTGACAAACACATCCAGAGATTTATCCATGCTCTCCTGACAAGAATTTGCAAGCCCATTCTCTGAATCTGAAACAAGGCAAACGTCAATGAGCCTGATTTGTTTCTGTTACAAATGCTGCATACACACAGTTTACATGACATCTTACACACATACTTTTTATGGAATCTAATATCCTGAGGCGATGAATGCTGTTGGAAATCCCACACTCATTTGTCAGCTGATCTTCAGACAGATTTCGGATGGAGTCCTTGTCTACCCCAGCATTCAGCATGGAGTATGTGTATATGGAGAATTCTGCACCAATACCCTGCAGAAATGTGTTCAAGTTCCCCGTGTCACGACTGCTGTAATCAGCCATTTTCTTCAGATTCTGCAATTCCCTGGTAAACCTGGGAGTGATAAAGGATAAAGCTTTTGCACCCAAAGTAAACTGCACACAGTCAGAGGAAGAATTAACAAATACTTAAATCAGAATGACAGACTATAAATACTCGTGCATTCAGTGATATGATACGTTGCAAACTGTAATCATAAAGTTACCTTCGTCGGCGAATTCCATTTGTAATACCAATGTCATCTTTCAGATTTTCCTCAGTAAGCTGTAGCAAAAGGTCACCATCTACACGACTGTCCACAAAGTTACCGGCATATTCAGCAAAACCAATCTATGGAAGAGAACATAATTGTAATAAACCTTAAACTTTCATGTAAATACAATGATTGCTTCTTTAGAGAAAGTTTTTGTATTTGCACCACTTGTACCTGCTTGACCCATTCTCGAACATCTTCAGTGGACCACAGTGGCACCTGCTGACTCAGTTTGTGTGGCACCTCCTCTCCAATAAGTCGGAGGGCCTGAGCTGCATATCTGGAAGCGACTGCATTGGGACAGCTAGCCACTTTCTTCAGAGGTTCAATGGCTCCAATTTCACCAAAGATTTCTGTTTTTCCCTGCTGTTTCTTGATTCCCGCTTCCATGCAGAAGTGGAATGCCGCAAGGTTACGTGCTTCCTCTCTCTTTGAACTCAAAACTGGCACGAGCCTCTGTAACCAGTTCTTGCTCTGCCCGTGTGCGTGCGCCAAGTTGGATTTTGCAAAGTCTGAAGGGTTGTGTGAAGTAACAAAAGGTTCCACCAGATCCAGTGTTCCAGACTTTAGTACGGCTGCCTCAATCTCTTTGTTGGCCACCAGCACAGCAATTGCCAGGCAGGCATAATACTTTATGTTATCATCATCATGGAACGCCAGTGGGAAAAGCCACATTGGAACCTTCCGTTTGATCATTGCTTCTTGGTTCTCAGCCCCTCCATACAGTGACAGATTAGCTAGGGCACCTGCACAATGCCGGAGTGTCTCCACATCATTCTTTCTGCACTCAAATAACACAGAGTCCAGACCACCTAAACGTACCACATCACTACATGTCCCTTCACTATGCTTGAACAGATGTTCCAGTATCCCAGTGCCTGTGCGTGAATGATCTACTGAGTTTGCATGCTTTGTACAAATGCAGGCTACTTTCACGACTGTGTCCAGCCCATTCTTAACAACATGTGCACGATTCTCAGTAGTGAGACACTGTTCTAAAAGCCGAGCACTCGAGAACTGGAGCTCCTGATCTTCATGAAGACAATTGGTCATCAGGAGATCAAGTCCGCCACATGTACGAAGGGCATTGCACAAGGAATAACCTAGTGTATGACCATGTGTTGGAACTGCCCACGCCTTGCGCATCATCTCGTTGATACGGTTCAATATTTGAGGGGCTTTGGTTGATTTAAGATCAGATCCATTGCCATTACGTTTCAAGGTCTTTATAAATGAGTCTAAGCACACTGAGTATTTGTGAATGGCACGGTCCACTTCTTGCACGTTGGAATTTGCCGACAGTTGTTCCAGATCCTCAAAACTCTGGCTAAGTAGATCATCCTCAGATGATTTGATTGCCCCATTCATCAGATGACTCACCTGGAAAAAGCATGGAAAGTTAAACTTTATGCAAGCAGTCAGCACACTTACACAGCAATTTAATGTTACATAAATGGAAGTTTCAGGAATGTCAAGGATGGATGTGCCTGAAGCCAAAAGGTCTGATAAAGATAAATGTATAGTTATGCTTATGCTTAAGCACCACTACATGCATTCTTATCTCCAGATTAGATGGACATAACCCCCACTGCGTGATGCCTGTACCCACTGGACAGGCACTGAATGGTCCCTGGTCCGACTACTGGCAAAGAATGTTTGAGCCCCAATGGGAATTGTACACCGATTGTTCAGTAGCCCAGCCTGCAGCCTAGTCACTAATCATGTGTCACTTAACAACTGGGATACATTCTGAGAAATGCATCGTTAGGCGATTTTGTTGTTGTGTGAACGTCATAGAGTGTAAATCTGACGTGTGGTTGACCGTGCATCGTAATTCAGTGTGGATAAGAAAAACCAACTAGATGTCACTT